>Ga0209717_1000675_pt1 | contig 40496 bp, 33 predicted proteins | sample AD_UKC048_MetaG_FD_184418 | JGI IMG/M metagenome (GOLD analysis project Ga0209717, IMG submission 184418) | Active sludge microbial communities of municipal wastewater-treating anaerobic digesters from USA - AD_UKC048_MetaG (SPAdes) (version 2) | ecosystem: Engineered > Bioreactor > Anaerobic >...
GTAAGCGGCGCGGCAGGGGGGAGGACGGTATCGGGCGCGGTGGTGATATCCATGAAATTGCGATAGACCAGCAGGGTGAGGGCCAGGAAAAAAATGAGGATGAGGAGGATCAGGGCGATTCGGGATTTCATCATGATTCCGTGACAAGGTTTTCAGTCCGGGAAATTACGGCAAACTTTGCTCAGAAGCAAGCAGATTGTCGAAAAACCGGCAGTCCAGATGCCGAAATATCGGCAAATCGCCGATCCTTCGTCATTTTTACAGGGCCGCTACTGTGGAGCTTTGCTGAAGCATTCAAATAAACAATGAGTTACAATATTGTATTTGCTGGCATGAGCTTTGCAAATGGCGGAGTGTAACACATATCGAGAGGAGGAGAGTTTATGCCCGAGATCAAACCCCGCTTCGAATTCCGCGCCTTTGCCCAGAATTTCGGCATCGTCGAAGAGAAGATGCGCGCCCTCAGTCCCGTCGATCAGATCCGCGAAAGCCTTGAGATCTATATCATGTCGGCCGGGAACAACGAGAACAACACCAAGATCCGCAACGACCTCATGGACATCAAGGTCCTGGTGCAGGTGCAGAAGGGCTTGGAGCAGTGGAATCCGCGCATGAAGGGTCAGTTTCCGATGGCCGCAGAAATGATTAAAAATGAGGTCTTTCCTGCTTTCGGCGTCGCCATGCCCGAGTTCAAGCGCGAGAGCTATACCCTGGCGCAGTACATCAACGAGATCATCAAGCCCCATCCCGATCTCGCCGCGGTCAATGTCTTCAAGCGCCGTATGGGATTCACCATCAACGGCTGCATCGCCGAGCTGGCCGAGGTCTATGTCAACGGCGCTCGCATCATGACCGCCAATCTCGAATCGACCGATGTCGAGGCCATCCTTGCAGCCAAAAAGATGATCGCCCTCGAGGATTATGAGAATGTCAACTATCTGCTCGCGATCAAGCGGGTGATCGGCATGGAACCGCTCTCCGATACATCCATGTACAAAGCCACTTTCTAGGCCGGACCGGCCGGCTCAGCGGCCGCGCCGGCCCAGGCCCGGTCCGCTCCTAACCTTCGACAAAATGGAGTTTCTATGGCCAACGAGGTCGAACGCAAATTCCTGGTCAAGGGCGAATTCGCTCCCTTCGCCCATAAAAAGACCCGCATCATCCAGGGCTATCTCTCCTCCGTGCCCGAACGCACTGTACGCGTCCGCGTCAAGGGCGACAAGGGCTTTCTCACCATCAAGGGCATCGGCAATGCCTCCGGTGCAAGCCGCTATGAGTGGGAAAAGGAGATCCCGGTCAGTGAGGCCGAGGAGCTGCTCAAGATCTGCGAGCCCGGCGTGATTGACAAATGCCGCTACCAGATCACAGCCGGAAAACATACCTTTGAGGTCGACGAATTCTACGGTGAAAATCAGGGACTGGTCGTCGCCGAGGTCGAGCTCTCTGCGGAGGAAGAGTCCTTTATTAAGCCCGCATGGCTCGGCGAAGAGGTCACCGGCGACGTCCGCTATTACAATTCGATGCTGATGAAGACCCCATACACCAGGTGGTGATTCCATCCAGGGTATGGTTGATCCGCTCCGCCCGTGAGCAGCGGCGCGACACAAACGGAGTCCGTCTACCATGACGACATTCGATCCCCTCGATATGCACAATTACCGCATCGAGCAGCTGCCGAAGCGGGCAAAGGGCCGCTTCGAGAAGGGGCTTGCTGTGGCGGGTCCTTTTCTCGCCCTGGCCGCCTTTATCCTGTTCGGCTGGCTCGTCAAGCTCCCCTTCCTGCAGAATATCGATGCGGCCATGCTGACCTCAGCCCAGGCCAAGGCGGCTTTTGCCAAGATCGGCGCCGAGGCCTTTATCCGCAGCAACGAGATGATGCTGGCCATTTTTGCCGCCAGCCTGATCCTCTGGATGACCGAGGCCATCCCCAACTACCTCACCTCGCTCATCGTCATCATCGCCCTGGTGCTTACCAGCGTTCTGCCCGAAAAGACTGCTTACGCCCAGCTCGGCCACGAGGTGATGTGGCTCAACATCATGTCCTTCGTGCTGGCGAGCATGCTGGTGGCGACGGGCGTGGCCAAGCGCTTCGCCCTCTGGTTCATCCTCCGCTTCGGTAAAAATGCCAACCGCATTTTTCTCAGCTTCATCTTCATCAACCTGCTGCTCTCCGCCTTTATCTCGGCGACCACAGCCAAGGCGGCCATTCTGCTGCCCATTTTCATGGTGATCGCCGCCATCTACGGCGCGCGCGGCGGCGAGGAGAAGAACAACTTTGGCCGCAGCATTGTCATCCAGAATCTTTTCGAGATCAACGTCGGGGCCAGCGCCTTCATGACCGGTTCCGGGGCCAATCTCCTCGCGGTCTCGCTGATCGCCGGGGCTATCGGCACCCAGGTTTTCTTCTCCGATTGGATGACGGCCATGCTCCCGATCTCACTCCTGCTCATGCTCATCGGTTACCTGCTCGCCTACAAGCTTTTCTTCCCCCTCAAACCGGAGGAGCGGCTGCCACAGATCGAGGGCGGCATGGAGCGGCTCCGTCAGGAGTACCGCAGTCTGGGCAAGATCGATCTCCTTGAGATCAAGGCGGTGATTCTTTTCATCCTCATCCTCGGTTTCTGGGCGACGGACCGCCTGCACGGCATCAGCCCGACGGCGGTCGCCTTTGTCGGGGCGATTGTCGCCCTGCTGCCGCGCATCGGCATTGTCAACTGGAACGATGTCGACATTCCCTGGCATCTCATGCTCTTCTCGGCCGGGGCCTACGCCCTCGGAGCGGGCCTCAGTGCGACCGACCTGCCGGTGCTCGCGGTCAACGCCTTTTTTGACCATGCCGGCATCGGCGACGGCACCCCCTTTTGGGCGATCTTTATGCTCCTGACCGCAGTGATGATCTTCAGCGCCCTGCTTTTCCAGTCCAAGACCATGCGTTGTATGATCTTTGTGCCCATCGCCATCGGCGTCGCCAGCCGCTTCGGCTTCAGCGTGATCAGCCTGGCCCTGCCGGTGGCCTTTATGATCGAGCATGTCTACGTGCTGCCCTTCAACAGCAAGCCGGCGGCTCTGCTTTACGAGACCGACCGCTATTCGATGGGCGATGCCTTTAAATTCGGCTTTACCATGATGGTGATCGCCTGGCTGCTCAACATCGTCGCGGGCGAGACCTGGTTCAGGATACTCGGCATCACCCCGAACGGAGTTTTTGGCCTCTTTTAATCATTCTGTGAGGCGGAGTCATGTCACTCTTGTTTAAAAAGAACAAGCAGACCGAGGCCCAGATCGACGAGTTTCTCGACCTGGTCATCAAGGGAGGGCTCATCTTCAAGCAGGCCGTGCGCTATTATCTGCAGGGCCGGATCGAGGAGTTCGAGGGCCATCTCAAGGAGTTGAGCGACACCGAGGAGAAGGGCGATGAGCTGCGCCGCCAGATCGAGACCAAGCTCTATCTGCGCACCCTCATTCCCGAATCGCGCGGGGATGTGCTCGGCCTGCTCGAGAGCTCCGACAAGGTGCTCAACCAGACCACAGAGACCCTGATGCAGTTTTCGGTCGAATGCCCGGTCATCCCCGAGGATCTCCATCCCCTCTTTATTGATATCTCCGACTATGCTGTCAGCGCCGAGGAGGGGATGGTCAAGGCCATCCGCGCCTATTTCCGTGACCTCGCCGCCGTTCGCGACCATGTCAACAAGGTGCTCTTTTACCGCAAGGAGGCCAACAAGAGCGCGGAGAAATTCAAGCGCGCCGTCTTTAGCCGGGATCTGCGCCACAGCCATAAAATCCACCTCCGCTACTTCGCCTATCACGTCGAGCTGATCGCCGAAGAGGCCGAGGACGTCTGCGACCGGCTCTCGATCGCCACCATCAAACGCTATATCTGAGCACGCACGGCATGATCTGGTTTTTCCTGACAAGTGGTCTTTTTCTGGGCTGGTCCCTCGGAGCCAAGGACGCCGCCAACGTCTTTGGCACGGCAGTGGGCTCGCGTATGGTGCGCTTCAAGACCGCCGCGGCCGTCGCCAGCCTCTTCGTCATCCTCGGGGCAGTTGTGGAGGGCGCCGGCACCACCGCTACCCTCGGTCACCTCGGTGCGGTCAACGCCATCGCGGGCTCCTTCACTGTCGCCCTCGCCGCTGGTGTGACCATCGCCTGGATGACGCGCGCCAGGCTGCCGGTGGCGACCTCGCAGGCCATCGTCGGGGGCATCGTCGGCTGGAATCTCTTCACCGGCTCCCCGACCGATCTGGAGGTGCTCTCCAGGATCGTCGCGACCTGGCTGCTCTCCCCCCTGCTCGCAGCGATCTTTGCCATACTGCTCTATCTGCTCTTCAAGCGATGTCTCGGCCGGGCACGCATCCACATGCTCCGCCTCGACGCTTATACCCGCACCGGCCTGATCATCGTCGGCGCTCTCGGCTCGTACACCCTGGGCGCCAATAATATCGCCAACGTCATGGGCGTCTTTGTGCCCGCCTCCCCGTTCCGCGATATCCAGCTTTTCGGCATCTTCACCCTGCATGGCACCCAGCAGCTCTTCCTGCTCGGGGCACTGGCCATCGCGGTCGGCATCTTTACCTATTCCCGCCGGATGATGGATTCCGTGGGCAACGACATCTTCAAGCTCACCCCCATCCTGGCCTTCATCGTCGTCCTCGCCCATACCATTGTGCTCTTTCTTTTTTCCTCCACCGGCCTGCAGAGCGCCCTCGTCGCCCTCGGCCTGCCGACGATTCCCCTGGTGCCGGTCTCGAGTTCGCAGGCGATCGTCGGGGCGATCTTCGGAATCGGCATCGTCAAGGGGGCTCAGGGCGTCAACTTTAAACTGCTCGGCAAGATCGCCGCCGGCTGGGTGATGACCCCCATCTTCGCCGGCCTTTTGACCTTTGTTTCGCTCTTTTTTGTCCAGAATGTTTTCGAACAGGAGGTGGTTCACCATCCTGCTGCAGCCGCAACAAGCATCATCGCACCGGAACCCCGGCCCAACGTCACAGCCCCGGTGACACCGCTTGCCTCTCCGATGCAGACCAGGGCCGGAAATGACAGCCTGATTACTATCAATAGCTCCAATCCATTACCCCAACCCATTAACTGAGGAGAAACCATGGACACTCACAAACTCTACCTGCGTACCACGTTGGTGCTGCTCTTCGCCGCCGCCCTGCTCTTCGGCGCGAGCGAAACACTCTGGGCATCCGATGCCAAGGTTCCCGGCGGCGATGAAAAGATTGCCCTTAAATCCCAGGCCCGCAACGGCAAGATGGTCTTCGAAACCGAAGACGGCGCCTACCGTTGGTGGTTCGATTCCCGCATCCAGATGGATGGCGCCTGGTTCTTCGAGAACAAGAACGACATGAGCAACAGCTTCGTCTTGCGCCGCGTCACCTTCGCCCTCAAGGCGCAGCTGGCCAGAGACTGGGAGGCTGAGGTGGATGTCGATTTCGGCGAACGCGTCTATCCCGAAGCCAACCTCGACGCCCGCGACATGTGGATCAAGTACAGCGTGCCCAACACCGGACTCTCCTTTATGGCTGGAAATTTCAAGGAGCCCTTCGGCATGGAGCGTCTCAACAGCTCGCGCCTGCTCACCTTCCTCGAACGTTCGGCCCCGACCAATGCCTTCGCCCTCGGCCGCCGCATCGGCGTCGCCGGCCGCTATTACAACAAGTACGGCCAGCTCACCCTCGCCGCCATGGGCCACGAACTCGGTTCCCGCATCGACAAGGGCCAGCGCGATGACGGCATGTCCGGCAACCTCCGCCTCACCGCCGCCCCCATCAACCAGCACGGCAAGAACCTCCACGTCGGCTTCGCCTTCTCCTCCAAGAATCCCGAGACCCTGCCGGACCTGGCTGAAAATACCATCGAAATCAGGGCGCGAACCGAAAACTACATCTTCGATCCCAAACAGCTCCATACCGGCGACATCAAGGATGTCAACTATTACACCCGCTACGGCTATGAACTGATGGGTATCAAGGGGCCCTTCTACTTCCAGGGCGAGGCCTTCACCACCGACATCTTCCGCTGGTACGACAAGCCGGAGGTCAACCTCCGCGGCGCCTACGCCACGGTCGCCTGGACGGTGACGGGCGAAACCCGCTACTATTACATCGACGAGGGCGAAGTCGGTCCGATCGAAAAGCCGAGGCAGGACTGGGGCGCCCTCGAAGTGGCGGCGCGCTTCAGCTACACCGACCTCAATGATCTCGGCGCCGGCGTCAAGGGCGGCTCCTCCAAACAGATCATGCTCGGCGTCAACTATTACCCCAACAACAACATCAAACTGATGCTCAACTACTCGATCGTCGATCTCGACCAGTATGCCACCCGCAAGGGCAACCTCTTCGGCGACGACGACCACTCCTTTGTCCAGATGAGAGTCCAGGCTTCCCTGTAACCGATAGGAGAATGCACCATGAAAATACGTCCATTACTCATCGCGATGGCCATTTTAGTCGCCCTGCTGGCGATCTCCTGCTCGCGCGAAGCCCCTGTGCAGCCGCCTCCTCCGCCACCGCCGGTCTATATCTCGCTCAATGAGGTCTATTCGCGCGGCACCGACGCTGATCCTGACTGGATCGAAATCTACAACTCCTCCGCCGAACAGCAGGATGTGAGCGGCTACAAGCTCTACGACAGCGGCGGCAAGGAGGGCACCAAGCCCAAACTGGGCCTGCCCGCCGCCACTGTGATTCCCGGCCTCGGCTTGCTCGTGGTTGTGGTCGACGACACCACCGACGCCGGTTTCGGCCTCTCCAGCGGCGGAGAAGAGGTTTGGCTGGAGGATGCCACCGGCAAGGTGATTGACAGCGTGGTCTTTCCCGCTCTTGAAGCCACCCAGTCCTACGGCAAGACTCTCGAGGGCAGCCAGGAGTGGAAGGTGTGGGAGCAGGTTACCCGCGGCCTCGGCAACACCGGCACCGATGTCATCATCCTGCCGGTCAAGATGAACGAAGCTTTTTCACGCGGTGTGGAGGGCAACCTCGACTGGATCGAGATCTACAATCCCTCTAATGTCGCCGTCTCTCTGGCCGGTTACCAGATCTATGACAACGGCGGCCAGAGCGGGGTCAAACCCAAGCTGGTCTTCCCGGCCGGTGCCTCCGCGCCCGCCCGGGGTTTTTACGTCATCACCGTCGACGATACCTCGGCCGCCGGCTTCGGCCTCTCCAGCGGTGGCGACGAGATCTGGCTCGAAGATCCCGCCAATGTGCTGATCGATAACGTCAAGATTCCGGCCATGCCCGTGGAAACCACCTCTTACTGCCGTATTCCGGATGGTTCGGAAACCTGGCAGATCTCCAATACCATCACCAAGGGCGCTTCCAACCTGCCCTGACTCCGGTCTTCATGCCCAACCGGCGTCCGCGCACAGGCGCGGACGCCGGGCTATTTCAGGTCAACTCGATGAAAAAACAATTATTCGCTTTTGTCACCGCTCTATTCATTTTGGCCGCCTGTTCGCGCGAGGACCCCAACAAAAGCACGAACGGACCTGACGCCTCCCAGCCGGCTGCCCTCAAGCCGCTGCAAGCCATCAGCCTGCTGCCCGCGGTTCCCGAGCCCTCCGGACTCGCCTATAACCGTGCCACCGGCGGCTTGATGGTGGTCTCTGATGCCCTTCCCGATATTTTTGAGATCGGCCTCGACGGCGCCCTGCGCCGCACCATCCCGGTCGCCGGAGCGGATCTGGAGGGGGTGGCCGTTTCGCTCACGGGGGATTCCCTTTATGTGGTCGAGGAACGCCTTCAGCAGGTCGTGCGCTGTTCTTCGGCCGGGGAACGGCTGATGAGCTGGCCGGCCCGGGTCGCCACCATGGAGAACAGCGGCCTGGAAGGGATCGCCATCGATGCGGCCGGCCACATCTGGGTCGCCAACGAGAAGGATCCCCGCCTGCTGCTCGAGTTCAACGGCACACAGGAGGTGAGCCGGAGAGAGATCACCTGGGTGGATGACCTCTCCGGATTGTGCTGCGATCAGGACGGCCAGAGCCTGTGGATCATCAGCGACGAGTCGCGCAAGCTTATTCACATCTCGCGCGCCGGCGCCCTGCTCGGCGAATGGTCGCTGCCCTTTGACAAGGGTGAGGGCATCGCCTTCGCCGGTGACAAGCTCTACATCGTCAACGATCAGGACAGCAGACTCTACGTTTTTAACAAGCCGAATTGATACGAAATATGCTTGTGCATTAGCGCATGGTTTTGTAAATTAGAAAAAACAGTATAAGGAGGCAGGCATGAAAAGAGCTACAAGAGTTGTGATGCTTCTTTTGGGGATCGCGATGGTGGCCTTTCTGGTCAGCGGCTGTCTGATCACCGAAGTCATCCAGTCACTGGTCGTGGCCGCCGGCGGTGAATTTACCACCAAGGTGACTATCACCGACAAGACGGCGGACGCCAATCCCCATGAAGGCGCCCTGGCCATTCTCACCCCGGATGACTGGGAATTCGTCTCCGGCACCTATGACAGCCAGGCGGGCAAAGGGGCTTTCATCGCCGATCCCAATACCCCCCCGGTCTATGGTGATCTCGACGGCAAACTGCCGGCTCCGGCGGGCATGAAATGGATCCGTCTGCTGACCGATGCGGCCTATACCAATGAGGCCAATGTGGTCCATGAAGCCAACATCACCCTCAAGGTGGGCAGCAAAACCGGCGATTTCATGATCGGCTACATGGCCACCAAAAACAGCGTCGACATGCTCGGCAGCATCAATCCGCTCAATGAAGACAACGATAATGCCTGGGCCGACACCTCCATGAACCACAAGGTCACCGTTTCCGGCGCAGCCGCTGCGGCGGTCATCTTCAATGAAGCCTTCAGCCGCGGCACCGCTGATGCCCCGGATTACGTCGAGCTTTACAATCCCTCAGCTCTGCCCTTCGACGTCAGCGGCTACAAGGTCTATGACAACGGCGGCCAGGCGGGCAGCAAGCCCAAAAAAGAGATCCCCGCCGGCACCGTGATCGCCCCCTGGGGCTTTCTGGCCATCAGCGTCGATAACACCGGCGCGGACAGCGATTTCGGCCTCAGCAGCGGCGGCGACAAGGTCTGGCTGGAGACTCCGGCCGGTGCGGTCATCGATTCGGTCGAGTTCGGCGCCATCCAGCCCACCGAATCCTGGCAGCGCATTCCCGACGGCGGCCCCTGGAAGCTCTCCACTCCACTCACCCGCGGCACCTCCAATCTCCCGCTCAAGCTCAATGAGGCCTTTTCCCGCGGCACCGACACCGATCCGGACTGGGTCGAGCTCTATAACAGCTGCGCCGACACCCTCGACATCAGCGGCTACAAGGTTTATGACAACGGCGGACAGGCCGGCACCAAGCCCAAGAAAGAGGTTCCTGCGGGCACCAAATTGGCTCCCAAAGGCTTTCTCGTCATCGTCGTCGACAAAACCGGCGCGGACAGCGACTTTGGCCTCGGTAGCGGCGGCGACAAGGTCTGGCTGGAAGACGCCGTCGGCGCGGTGATCGACTCGGTCGAATTCGGTGCCCTCGAAACCACCCAGTCCTGGGCCAGAAAGCCGGATGCCGGCCTCTGGCAGCTCTCCACTATTATCACCAAAGGCTTCACCAATGGCGACCCCACCGGTGTGGCCACTGCGCCCAGAGTGGTTGAGGGCTATCTGCTGACCCAGAACTATCCCAATCCCTTCAATCCCTCCACCAGAATCGATTTCACCCTGCCCCGTCAGGCTGAGGTCCAGGTGGCGGTCTACAATCTGCGCGGCGAGATGGTCGCCGAACTCGTCAACGGCCGCCTGGCCGCCGGTTCGCACCAGCTCACCTTCAATGCCGAGGGATTGGCGAGCGGCATCTATATCTATACCATCCGCAGCGGAGAGTTTACGGCCGCCAAACGTATGGTTCTGATGAAGTAGTGGAGCGCACCTGCACTCTGCTGTAATACTGCATCACTTTCTGAGAGAGCCATCACGGCAGCGGTCGTGATGGCTCTCCGTTCATCGGGCTGCCCCGCTGCGGCCCGGACTCTCCGGCTGAAGGACCAGACATCTGCGGCCGGAACTTTACCCAGGGATGCGGAGGATGGGCCCCCAATGCGGATGATGATCAACCAAAACACCGTCGATCTGGAATTCCCCCCGGGGCGGGTCGCTCTCGACCTCCTGCGCGGCGAGTTCGGCCTCACCGGAGTCAAGGAGGGCTGCCGCGAAGGCGACTGCGGCGCCTGCACCATCCTCCTCGGCCGGCTCCATGACGGCCACATCGCCTACCACTCCGTCGTCTCCTGCCTGCTCCCCATCGGCGACTGCGCCGGCAAACATCTGGTCACCATCGAAGGCCTCAACGGCCCCGGACTCAATCCCCTCCAGCAGGCCTTCGTCGAAGAGGGGGCGGTGCAGTGCGGCTTCTGCACCCCCGGACTTGTCCTCGCCCTCACCGCCTGGCTGCTGAACGCGCCGGACTGGAACGAGGAAGAGGCCCTTCTCAGCATCGCCGGCAACATCTGCCGCTGCACCGGTTATCTCGCCATCCGCCGTGCAGTTCGCCGCATCATCGCCGCCCTGCCTGCCGCCGCGGAGGGCACGCGCGTGGAAACCCTCATCGCGGCCGGATATCTGCCGGCCTGGTTCAGGGAGGCGCCGGCGCAGCTGGCAGCCCTCAGCCAATCCCGTCACACCGCCATCACCGGCCGGCCCGTCGTGGTCGCAGGCGGCACCGACCTCTACGTGCAAAAGCCCGAGCGGCTCGAATCGGCCCCGGTGGAGCTGCTCAGCGAGCGGCCCGATCTGCGTGGGATCGAAATTCAGGGCAGCTGGTGCCGGGTCGGCGGCGGCGTCACCGTCGAGGAACTGCGCCTTGCGTCCGAACTCCGCGCTTTCCTTCCCGATCTGCCCGATTTTCTCCGGCTGGTCTCATCGACCCAGATCCGCAATCGAGCCACCGTCGCCGGCAATCTCGTCAACGCCTCACCCATCGGGGATCTCACCATTCTCCTCCTTGCTCTCGAGGCCGAGGTCGATCTTCACGACGGCGCCGCCCTCCGCACCCTCCCCTTGCGTCGCTTCTATCTCGGCTATAAAAAGCTGGCGCGCCGCGAGGAGGAGCTGGTCACGGCGGTGCGCTTTCCCCTGCCCCAGCCCGGGGATCATTTCAATTTCGAAAAGGTGAGCCGCCGCGAGCACCTCGACATCGCCAGCGTCAACTCGGCCTGCCTTCTGCGCATGGTTGGAGGTGTGGTCGAGGAGATCCATCTCTCCGCCGGGGGCGTAGCCCCCATCCCCCTCTGCCTGGAAAAGTGCAGCTCCTACCTGCGCGGGCGCGAGCTGGAGGAGGCGACCCTCGCGGAAGTCTTGCGCGTGGCCGGGGACGAGATTGCCCCGATCAGCGACGTGCGCGGTTCGGCGGAGTACAAGCGGCTGCTGCTGCGCCGGCTGCTGCGGGCCCATCTCACCCCATTCCTGCCGGAGCGCCGGCAGGGGAGGAGGCCATGAGTTCCTCTCCCTTTGACGCCCATCTCCACGTCCGCGGCGAGTCCCAGTTCATCGACGACCGCCTCGTGCCCGCCGGCACCCTGCACGCCGCGGTCCTGACCTCACCGGTCGCCCGCGGCCGCCTGCTCGCCCTCGACGGCACGGCCGCCCTGGCCGCCCCGGGCGTGCGCAGCCTCCTCACCGCCCGGGATATCCCCGGCGAGAACCAGATCGGCGGCATCCTCCCCGATGAGGTGCTGCTGGCTGGCGCTGAACTCGATTTCATCGGCCAGCCTGTCGCGCTGATTGCGGCCGACTCCGCCGCCGAGGCGCGCAGCGCCGTGTCTCTCATCCGCCTTGAATACGAGGAGGAGCCCCCCCTGCTCGATGCGCGCGAGGCGGCCCGGCGCGGCGAGTTCATCCAGCCCCCCCGCGTTTTCACCCTCGGCGACGTTGAGAGCGCCTGGAGCCGGTGCGATGTCATCCTCGAGGGCCGCGCCGACAGCGGCGGACAGGAACACCTTTATCTCGAGACCCAGGGCGCCCTGGCCTGGCCGGAGGAGCAGGGGGGCATCAAGCTGATCTCGGCCACCCAGTCGCCAACCACGGTGCAGCGCATCGTGGCGCGCGTGCTCGGCCTCCCCATGCACAAAATCGAGGTCGATGTGCTTCGCCTCGGCGGGGCTTTCGGCGGCAAGGAGGATCAGGCCACCGCCTGGGCCGCAATGGCCGCCCTCGCCGCCTTCCACCTCCACCGCCCGATCAAGCTGGTGCTGCGCCGCCACGAGGATATGCGCTGGACCGGCAAGCGCCATCCCTACTCCTCGGATTACAAGATCGGCCTCACCCGCGCGGGCAAGATCCTCGCCTGGGAGGTTACCTATTACCAGAACGCCGGCGCGGCCGCCGACCTCTCCCCGGCCATCCTCGACCGCACCCTCTTTCACGCCACCAACTGTTACGCCATTCCCAATCTGCGCGCCACGGGCCTCTGCTGCCGCACCAACCTCCCGCCCAACACCGCCTTCCGCGGCTTCGGCGGGCCCCAGGCGATGTTCGTCCTCGAGGCCGCCATCGATCAGGCGGCGCAGCGGCTCGGCCTCCCCGCCGCGCAGATCCAGGCGGCCAACCTGCTCGATGAGGGCTATGAATTCCCCTGTGGCCAGCGTGCTCACAACGCCCAGGCCCGGCGCTGCTGGCAGGAACTGGAGCAGCGCTGCCGTCCCGCTGAAAGACGTCAGGCCATCGACCGCTTCAACGCCGGCCACGATGAGCTCAAAAAAGGAATGGCGATCATGCCGATCTGCTTCGGCATCTCCTTCACCAACACCATGCTCAACCAGGCCAATGCCCTGGTCCATATCTACAACGACGGCTCGGTCGGCGTCAGCACCGGCGCGGTTGAGATGGGGCAGGGGGTGCACGAAAAACTGCGCGCCATCGCCGCCCGCTGCCTGGGCATCCGGATCGAACGCATCCGCATCGAGAGCACCAATACCACCCGCAACGCCAACACCTCGGCCACAGCCGCGAGTACCGGCGCCGACATGAACGGTCATGCGGTGCGGATCGCCTGCGAGGTTCTGCTGGCGCGCCTGCGCCCCTTTATCGCCCGCCTCGCCGGGCTGGATCAGGAGGGGCTGGTGACCATCCGCCGCGAACAGATCCAGGCCGGGGAGCGGCTGCTCCCTTACACCTGGGAAAAGCTCATCGCCGCCGCCTGGGCGGCGCGCATCAGCCTGAGCGCCCATGGCCATTACGCAACGCCGGGCCTGCACTTCGACCGCGTCACCAACAAGGGAGAGGCCTTCGCCTATCATGTTTATGGCGCCGCTCTCGTCGAAGCGACCATCGATACCCTGCGCGGCACCTGCCGCTTCGACGCTGTCCGCATCGTCCACGATGCCGGCTGCTCCCTCAATCCAGGGATCGACCGCGGCCAGGTGGAGGGCGCTCTCCTGCAGGGGCTGGGCTGGATGACCCTCGAGGAGGTGCTCCATGACGACAAGGGGCGGCTACTCACCGACTCGATGACCACCTACAAGGTCCCGGACCTCTTTTTCGCCCCCGGCGAGGTTGAGCTGCACTGGCTGGAACGCTCTGAAGGGGGAAACGGGCCCTTCCGCAGCAAGGCCATCGGCGAACCCCCCCTCATGTACGGCATCGGCGGCTGGTTCGCCCTGCTCGATGCCCTGCGCGCCGCCCGCCCCGGCCTCGAGCTGCCCTATATCTCTCCCATGACCCATGAGCGTCTGCTCATGGCCCTGCATACCGGCGAGACAGCCGGCTGAATCCCGCTTGCAGATCATGCTGCACCCCTGTGAAGGAAGAATCGCATGAAGGCCGTTGAATTCTGGCGTTTTGTGAATAGACCTGATCGACCCGTCATCCTGCTCATCGTCACCAGTACCAGCGGCGCCACCCCTGGCAAGACCGGCTTCAGGATGGCGGCGGATGCGGAGGGGGGGCTCGTCGGCTCCATCGGCGGCGGCAAGCTGGAGTATGACCTGGTCGAGGAGGCGCGAGCCCTGCTCAGGATGCTGAGCCCGGCCCCGCTCTTGAGGCATCTGCACCTGGTGGAAGAGGGCACTCCCGAGGCCAACGGCATGCTCTGCGGCGGCGAACAGACTGTTCTGCTCTATCCGGTGCGGGATGAGGACCGCCCGGTCATCGACGAAATCATCTCCGCCCTCTCTTCGGGCGCCTCCGGCCTTTGGTCGGTCACCGGCACCGGGATGCACTGGCAGGAGGAGGGCCCCGCTTCCGCCCGCGCAGAGCAGGAGGGGCCGGCCGGGCTCTTCTATCAGGAGCGCATCTTCCCCCGGGAGACCCTCTTCATCATCGGCGGCGGCCACGTCAGCCTCGCCCTCTCCCGGGCGATGAGCCTGCTCGACTGGCGCCTTGTCCTCCTCGACGACCGTCCTGAGGTCGACACCATGAAGAATAATCATTGGGCGGATGAAAAGATCATCGCCCCCTTTGCTGAGGTGGCGCACCACGTCTCGCCCGGCGGCCGTTCCTGGGTGGTGATCATGACCCCCTCGCACCGGGCCGACGAGGAGGTGCTGCGCAGGCTGGTCGCCCATCCTTTCCGCTATCTCGGCATGATGGCCAGCCCGGCCAAGGCGGCCGAGATCCTCTCCCGCCTGCGCGCGGAGGGGGTGGAGGAGGCCCTGCTGCGGCGGGTATTCACCCCGGTGGGGCTGCCGATCTCCAGCCATACACCGGCCGAGATCGCAGTCAGCATCGCCGCCCAGCTCATCCAGATTCGCAATCAGACGCCGACACACGAACAGGAAACGACAGGAAGCAAGGGCTTATGACAGGATTGGCAGTACAGGAAGGTCAGGCGGGGGAGATCAGTAACGCGGACGGCGCACATCCCCGGGTGTCGGTCGTCATGCCCTGTCTCAATGAGGAGCTGGGTATCGCCGCCAGCATCCGCGCCGTCAAACAGGTTTTCCAGCAGGAAAGGATCGACGGCGAAATCGTGGTCAGCGATAATGGCTCCACGGACGACTCGCGCCGGATCGCGCTTTCAGAGGGCTGCCGGGTGGTGGATCAACCGGAGAGAGGCTATGGCGCCGCCTACATGAAAGGTCTCAGCGAGGCGCGCGGCGAGTTCATCATCATGGCGGACGCCGACCATACCTATGACTTTAACGCCATCCCTGACTTTTTGAGGCTGCTGCAGGAGGGTAATGATTTTGTCCTGGGTTCCCGCTTCAAGGGGAAAATCCATCCGGGAGCAATGCCCTGGGCCCGCCGCTACATCGGCAACCCGGTGCTTTCGACGATGACCCGCCTCCTCTTCCGCACCCGCCTCTCCGACATCCACTGTGGCATGCGCGGCCTGCGCCGCAGCGCCCTGGCGGATCTCGGGCTGAAGATGCCGGGTATGGAATTCGCCACCGAGATGGTGGTCTCTGTCCTGAGAAACGGGCTGCGGGTTGCGGAGACTCCGGTCGATTATTTCCCGCGCAAGGGCGCATCCAAGCTCAATCCCCTTCACGATGCCTGGCGCCATGTCATTTTCATGATTCGCAATGGCCCGTCCTGGCTCTGGTGCGTTCCCGCGTTCGCCGGCTTGGCCGCCGTCGTGATTCTGATTCTTGTCTGGATTTAGGGTGTACTTTTTCTCCAGCCTGTGGAGGCCTGGTCTTGTCCCAGCTGAATCCGCATTTATGCAGCCTGAACATACATGATAGAACGAGGTTTCCAGATGAGAAAAAAGATGACCCTGCTGTTGCTCCTCGGCCTGCTCCTCCCGGGCCGGGCGCAGACCCTGAAGGAGGCTTTCGTCGACACCCTGGTCGAGCGCACCCTCCAGACCTTCAACGTCCCCGGTATCGCCGTGGCCGTGGTCAAGGACGAGGAGGTGGTCCTCGCCAAAGGCTACGGGGTGCGCTCCATCATTACCCGTCAGCCCGTGGATGAAAACACCCTCTTCGCCATCGCCTCCAATACCAAGGCCTTCACCGCCGCCGCCCTTGGCATCCTCGTCGACGAGGAAAAGCTGACCTGGGATACACACGTTACCGATTTCATCCCCGAATTCCGCCTTCATGATCCCTGGGTCACGGCCGAGTTCACCATCCGCGACCTGCTCACCCACCGCAGCGGCCTCGGCCTCGGCGCCGGCGACCTCATGCTCTTTCCCGACTCCGCGCGCTTCACCCTCCCGGAAATCATCCACAACCTTCGCTATCTCAAGCCGGTCTCCTCGTTCCGGACCAAATACGACTATGATAATCTCCTCTATCTGGTCGCCGGCGAAGTGGTCGCTCGCGCCTCAGGCATGAGCTGGGAAGAGTTCGTCGAGACACGGATCATGAAGCCTCTGGGAATGACCCATTCCGCCGCATCGATCGACCGTCTGCCCAGCGCCGCCAATATCATCGATGCCCATGTCATGGTCGACGGCCGGCTTCAGGTCGTTCCCCTGGAGCGGGGCAGTGTCATCAATGCCGCCGGGGGGATTTACAGCACTGTTTCTGACATGGCCGAATGGGTGCAACTGCAGATCAACAAGGGGGCCCATGACGAGGCGCCAGGAAAAAGGATTTTTAGCGAGCAGGTCCACTCCGAAATGTGGCAGCCCCAGACCATCCTTTCGGTGCGTCAACCCGGATCCTACAACACCCACTTTGCCGCCTACGGCTTGGGTTGGGGAGTTGCCGATATGAAGGGTTTCCTGGAAGCCAGCCACACCGGTGGCCTGATGGGGATCGTCACAAAGGTCACCATTCTGCCCGAACTTAAACTTGGCATCATCGTCTTCACCAACCAGCAGGAGGGAGCTGCCTTTGCAGCCATCACCAACACCATCAAGGATTTTTATCTCGGTATGGAATATACCGACCGTGTCAAGGAACTGAGCGAAAGACGCCAGCAGCAGCTTGGCGAAGCCAGCGGGATTATGGCGGCAGTGGAGAAAAAGATCGCGGAGCAGCGGAAAAAGAAGGGGGGAGTGCCCGACCGCGTCCCCTATGTAGGCACCTACACAGACAAGTGGTTCGGGGAGGTCGCGATCACCCTGGAGGGAGAGCGGATGCGTTTCCGGGCGCTGCGCTCGCCCAAACTGCGCGGGGAGATGTTTTATTACGCCGGCAATACCTTCGTCGTACGCTGGGATGACCGCACCCTCGAGGCCGACGCCTTCACCTCCTTCACCCTCGATGAGGAGGGGGTGCCGACCGGCATGACCATGAAGGCGGTTTCGCCTTTCACCGATTTCAGCTTCGATTTTCAGGACCTGGATTTTATTCGTAAAACGGAGTAGGCAGTCCATATGGCATGCCGCAACCTGATCAGGCGCCATTTCGCTGAACAGCTCATCCGGCCTCACGGGCTGGTTGGCCGCTGGATCATTGGGCCGCTCTGGAACCGGCGGAATCGTGTGCTCAATGACAAAACCCTGCAGGCGCTGCGGCTGCGGGAGCATGAACAGGTGCTTGAGATCGGATTCGGTGGCGGCCGCCTGCTGGCTCAAATGGCCAAAATTGTCACGCATGGCCACCTCTCCGGCCTCGATGCCTCCCCAATAATGGTAAATCGCGTCCGGAGAAAATTCCAGGCGCTTGTCTATAAAGGAATTATGGATATCCGGCTCGGAAGCGCGGAAAAACTGCCTTTTACCAACAGCGCTTTCGACAAGGTGGCCTCGGTGAATGCGATCTTTTACTGGCGCGATCCAGCCAGAGGGATTCGCGAAGCCTGCCGCGTGCTGCGCCCTGCCGGGCTGTTCGTGCTGACCTTCACGGCCAAGGAAGATCTGGATCGGCAGGAGTTCGGTATTCCCTCGTTTTACGAGGATGAGGTGATCAGTATGCTTCACAAGGCAGGATTTTACCGGATCGATGTCAGCCGCGACCGCGATGCCCATCGAGCATTTTTAATCCTGACAGCTGAGAAATGAGTGGAGGAAGACAATGCAGCGTGTTCTTATCATATTGGGAATCCTGACCGCCACCCTGTCGGGCTGCACGACGAAACAGCCGGAACTGGGTGCCGAGGCCCTGCGCCAGCAGGTGATCGCAACCGAGCAGGCGTTTGCGGCGACGATGGCTGACCGCAACCTTGCGGGCTTTATTTCATTTCTCTCCGAGGAGACCGTCTTTTTCTCCGGCCCGAAGCCCCTGCGCGGGGCAAAGGCGGTAGCCGAATGGTGGCAGAAATATTATCAGGGCGCCAGTGCGCCTTTCTCCTGGGCGCCCGAACAGGTGGAGGTGCTCGACTCTGGCTCCCTCGCCCTGAGTAGTGGACCGGTGTACGATCGGGAGGGCAAACTGACCGGCACCTTTACCTCGATCTGGCGGCTGGAGTCCCCGGGAAAATGGCGCATTATTTTTGACAAGGGCTGTCCGGTTTGCGACTGATCCCCCGGCGCAATATATAAAAAGGCCAGGAAGAGTAAATCCTCCTGGCCTCGTTTTTATCTGCAGGCCGGCAATCGGCGGCCGTATCATCCCTGGTCAGACGCTTTGCGGGAGGTCAGCCGATCGGGGCACGAATATCCACAGCAGAATATAGGCGAGCACTCCAAAACAGTAAAAGAAGGCAAGAGTCACAAAGATCACCCGCCAGGTCCAGGAGGGCACATCACTGTGCTCCCCGAGTCCGCCGCAGATGCCGGCTATTCTGCGATCCTTTTCAGAACGTCGGAATTCGCTCAGCCAACTGTTGTGAGGTGCTTGTGCCGGACCGGCGGCCGAGGCCGGGGGCATGAAAATCCACATCAGGATATAGAGCAGCGCACCGGTGCCGAAACAGATAAAGGCAAAGACAAATAAAAGCCGCCAGGTCCAGGCCGGCACACCGGTGTGCTCACCCAATCCGCCGCAAACCCCGGCGATCACTTTGTCGCTGCTGGATCTCGCCAAACGCTGAAGCATATTCTGTTCCATGGCATCTCCTCCCTGGTTGTACACCTCTTGATACGCTGCTTTTTCCAAAAAGATTCATTCCCCACCCACGCCACAGCCGATTTTGGCATGAAAACGAAACATCTTGCTTCAAAAATTCGCGTTGGCTATCTTTATCAGTAAGACAGCTGTTTCAAAACATAAAGAACCGGAGGGCATCTTGGAACCAGCCAAAATCGTATCACGCATCCGCGCCGCAGCTTGAGTGTGATTCGAACTGAATGTGCCATTCGCTGAATCTGCCGCAATGGAAGGAAAGTCATGACCCCAAAACGCAAACTGAAGAATCCGGAGGATCTGCAAACCATCCCCGGCGTCGGGCCCAACATCGACGCCCATCTTGGCGAGCTGGGTATCCATCGCGTCTCCCAGCTCCGCGATGCGGATCCGGAGGGGATGTACACCCGGCTCTGTGAGCTCCATGGCGGCCCCATCGACCGCTGCCTGCTCTATGTCTTCCGCGAGGCGGTCTATTACGCAAGCCACGACCGCCATGACCCGGAACTGCTCAAATGGTGGAACTGGAAAGAGGGCGCCGCAGCCTATACCAAAAATTAAGGGGCGGCCGCTGAAGGCTGCGCCGTTTTCTCCGCCTGTAAAATTTTTCGGAATTACTCCCCGTCATGCCGTCGCGGCGCATAGCTCGCGCCGGGATCGATCCGCTCCGCGTAGGGACTCTCCCAGCTTTTGTTGAAAATCTGCAGCAGACGTCCAACCAGTGGGGCGCTGCGCACGGTCATACCAGCATTGCGCGAGGTGTGGAAATAACTCCGTGCAGCATTGCTGGTGCCCAGCCAAAAGGCCTCCCCATCCACGAGGATATACTTGCAGTGTTCGACCCGGGCATAGGAGATGTAGCCCCCGGACCACTCCGGGATGACGCTGAAGCTGGCCTCGATGTTGGGCAGCTGCGCCAGCTCCTTGAGGGCAGCTTCGGCCCTGCTTCCCTTCTGCCAGTCGGCCACCAGCAGGCGCACTCGCACATTGCGGGCTGCTGCCCGGCGCAGCGCGCCGTCGAGGGGGTCCTCGGCGCCGCCGTTTCTCGATCGGGGTGAATAGGAAAGGAATTGCAGGGCGATCTCGCGCTGCGCCCCGTCGAGCAGGCGCACGATCTGCTCCTCACACCAGAGTGTGGTGTCTGGGATCAACGCCCGCGGGCTGAAGGTGGGCTGAATGATGGCCGGGCCATACTCAGAGGTCAGGAGTCTAATGGGTGTTTCATAGAGGCGCGGCTGGATTACCGGGCGGCTGGTGTCGGCCGGCGTCCCGTCCGCGAGACGCCAGTCGAGTTCGAACAGCTCCTGGTAGATGGAGACGACCTGCGTGCTCCGGATCCGTATCCCCAGCTCGTGGATATGGGTGAGCGCCCGCCAGTCGAAATTCTGGCTGCCAAGAAAGAGGCTCTCGCCGTCGATGACCATGTATTTGGCGTGCTGGATCCCGCCGGCCAGGGTTCCAAAATCGATGAGGCGAGCGGTGATGTTTTCCCACTTCCCAAGAGAATCGATCAGCACCGGATAGGTTTTATGCATCCGGGCATCTGCCAGGATACGCACCCTCACCCCGCGCCGGGCCGCCGCCTGAAGAGCGGTGATGACCTGATCCAGACTCTCACCCGCTTGGTGGGAGAGATAGAACTGCTCCAGATCGATGGTGCTGTGCGCGCCCTCGATGAGTTCGAGCCAGACCTCCAGGGTGTTGCGAATGTCGGGATTATCGAGGGAGGTCTCCACCGGGATGCTCTCGACCAGCTCGATCTCCGCCGGGGTTTGCGCCGCGAGCAGGGGGGAGAGGATGAAAAGGAAGAGGAGGGAGGAAAAGAGGATGCGCTTCATAGGGTGATCCATTTCTGCTTGTGGTCCGCTCTACCCAGTCCGTGCGGCCCGACTTTACGCCCGGCAGCCGCTTTCAGGTTGACTTTTTCCGTGCGAATGATTAATATCTTTTGTGCATCACCCTCTGTAACATTTAATCCAGGCCTTGAAATTTCAATTATCCAAATAGTGTCCGGTGACACGGCCCGCCACAGCACACAGGCCGGCTGCCTGTTTTTAGATGACAGAATCAGAATACTTTAATCGCTTCCTGCATGACTTGGTCAGCACGCCCACCGATTGAGGAGAATATGACATTCCACAAATTTTTCACCTGGTTAATTCTGTTTTCTGCCGCATTCCTCTTTTCAGCAAAGAGTCACACAGAGGAACAGAAATGGCTGACTGTCTATGAAAAATCCGGGGGTCTGGAAACCCCGCGTTACGCCGAAACCATGGCCTACTTTGAGAGATTGGACAAGGCCTCTCCCTTCGCCCGGCTGGAATCGTTTGGAAAAAGTCCGGAGGGGCGCTCGCTGCCCCTCTTCATCATCTCCTCGGACAAGGCTTTCACTCCGGAAATGGCGCGCCACACCAACAAGCCGGTCGTCCTCATTCAGGGCGCCATTCACAGCGGCGAATCAGAGGGCAAGGATGCGGTGATGCTGCTGGCGCGTGACTTGCTGATCTATAAAAAGCATCGTGAGCTATTCGAAAATTTTATTATCCTCATCATCCCCATCTTCAACGTCGATGGCCACGAACGCTTCTCGGCCTACAACCGCATCAATCAGAACGGTCCGCAGGAGATGGGCTGGCGGGTGACCTCCACACGCCTCAATCTCAACCGCGACTTTATGAAAGCCGATGCCCCGGAGATGCGCCAGTGGCTGCAGATGTACCATCGCTGGCTGCCCCACCTCTTTTACGACTGCCACACCACCGACGGTCTGGATTTCCAGTATCTCCTCACCTACAATATCGATGAACACGAGCAGTTCGGCGGCGCCGTTTCCCGGTGGACGAGGGATACCTTTCTGCCCGGCGTCGGGAAGGCGTGCGAAACGCAGGGTCTGCTCATCGCCCCCTACGCCGACATGCTCGAAGATGAACGGCCTGAAAAAGGCTTTGTCATCGGCGTCTGGCGGCCGATGCTCTCCACTACCTATGCCACGATCTGCAACCGCGCGGGTCTGCTCATCGAGACCCACTCGCTCAAGCCCTACGCCGCCCGTGTTCAGGCTACCCTCGATTTCATCCTCATCGGCCTGCACGAGATCCTTAAAGATCCCGGCGCATTGCTCGCAGCCGTAGCGGAGGAGGACCGCCAGGTCTCCGCCTGGGGCCGCGTGCCGGCGGACACCCTTAAAGTCCCCCTGCAATTCAGAACGCGCTTCGACCGCGGAGAGAGCGCTCTCTTTTACGGCTATCGGGTGGAGATAAAACCAGGCGCCGTTTCCGGACGCGACTATCCGGTCTATACATCGGATAAAGTGGAGATACCCACGGTTTTCTATAATGAGGTTGAACCAACTGCAGAGGTGGCGCCGCCCCGCGGCTATCTTGTCCCGTCAGGGTGGCAGGCCATCATCGATATCCTGCGCCTTCATGGCATCAGCATGTATCGTCTGAAAGAGGAGTACAGAGGTTTATTCGAGGGCTATCGCTTCAGGGAGGTCCGCTTCATGCCGCGCTCCTATGAAGGCCGCTCTATCCCTTCCTACCGGGTCGAGGCAGTGACCGAAAAGCGCGTTTTTCCTGAAGGCTCGGTCTATGTGCCGCTAGGCAATCCCCGCGCCAAACTGATCATGCATCTGCTTGAGCCCGAGGCCCCGGACGCCCTGGTGGCCTGGGGCTTGATGAACACCATCTTTGAGGACCGGGAATACTTTGAGTATTATGTGATGGAACCCCTGGCACAAAAGATGATGGTGGACGATCCGGGGCTGGCAGCGCTCTTCACGCAACGAGTGCACTCGGACAGCGCCTTTGCTGCCAACCCGCGGGCGCGGCTGGGCTTTTTCTATCAGCGCTCGCCCTGGTACGATCAGGATAAGGATCGCTATCCCGTTTGGCGCGTGACCGGTGATCGGCCGCCGGCGCTGGAAGAGCTTCAGTAACGAGTGTGGATGTCCAGTATCATGGTCAATGAGGGAAGGATCAGCCGGGCAGAACAGAAGCGATTCAGGATGGGATGCAAACCGGGTCTGTGCCCGCAGTGAGGTCCCCTTATGCCGGCGGAAAAATGACTGGGGCAGCGCGGCGAAAATTGACCAGGTCAAAGGTATCTATTTTTTGTTCAATCTGGCCATCATAAACGAGATATCCCTCTTTGAACCGCTCAGGCATGATTTTTTGCAGATAGCGCAGCCCTTTCAGAAAATCAGCGTGAAATGTTTGCGCTGATTTTATCTCGACAGGCAACAGATCCGATCCCCGTTTGAAGAGGATATCGATTTCATTTTGATGGTTGTCCCGATAAAAGTGGAATTGGGGATCCAGACCGCGATTGGTTCGAGTTTTTATTAACTCCATCAACACCATATTTTCAAATAGCGCTCCGCGCAAAGGATCTCTCGCCAGTTGTTGTGTACTTTCGATGCCCAGCAAATAGGTCGCCAAACCGACATCATAGAAATAGAGTTTCGCCGCTTTGATCAGCCTTTTACCAAAATTTTCAAAATAGGGAGGTAAAAGCATAACAATATAGGAGGCCTGCAGAATGGAGAGCCAGGATTTAATCGTTACTGCACTCGTCCCCACTTCATTGGCAAGGCTGCTTGCGTTGAAAACCTGTCCCACTCGTCCTGCACACAACCTGACAAAGCGTTGAAACTGCAATAAATCCTTTATGTGGATGAGTTGTCGCAAGTCTCTCTCTATATAGGTCTCATAGTAACTTCGGTAGGTAATCGAAGGATTCAAGCGGTCGCCGTAAATGGCCGGATAAAATCCGTTTAAAAGATAGTCATCCGTACTTGCTCCGCCAGTTTGTTTTTCAAGCTCATTGATCGTGAGCGGCAGCAATTTTAGCAGGACCGTTCGCCCCGCCAGGGATTGTGTGAGGCTGTTCAGCAGGGCAAACTGATTGCTTCCTGTTAATATATACTGCCCTTTCAGGGGTCGGCTATCCACCACTTCCTGTAGGTAGGAGAAGAACTCCGGAACGCGCTGTACCTCATCCAGGATGGCGCCTTGCTGAATGCGGTTGAGAAAGGCTCGTGGGTCGCTCTGAACAGTCTCCCGCAGATCCGGATTTTCCAGGCTGAAATATGGTTTTTCCGGAAATAATTTTTTTACTAGTGTGGTCTTGCCGGATTGCCTCGGGCCGGTGATGGTTACAATAGGGTACTGGGCTGCCAGCAAGACAACTGTTTTTTCAATTTCTCGTGTGATATACATATTTTGTACAGATAATTACTTTGACTTTATTATTGTACAAATATAACCCTTTTCGAGGTAAAAATCAAGGGTGTTTTAATGATCAGTATGAATTCTGACACCGCTGCTGCGACCTCTGCCGCCAGCGACTCATCTCGTGCAGCGGATGCGTCCTGGACTGTTCACGAAGACACTTGTTTTTCGTCGTGACGGCCTGCATTGGAAAGTGAAAATCAGAGGGAAAAAGATGAACGATTTTGATGCCCGCGCCCGCACCTGGGACGATGACCCGATCCGCGTAGAGCGCGCCCGTGCTGTCGCCGATACCATCGCCCGACTTGTGCCCCTGGATGACATGATGTACTGTCTTGAATACGGCGCCGGAACCGGATTGCTCAGCTTCGCCCTCCAGCCCAGGGTCGGCGGCATCGTCCTCGCCGACACCTCCGCGGGCATGCTCGCGGTCGCGGATGCCAAGATCGCCGCTGCCAGTCTGGACGAGGATCTGCGCGTCATGAAGATCGATCTGCTCGAGGATCCTCTTCCGGAGGATCGTTTCAACCTGCTCTTCACCCTCCTCACCCTGCACCACATCCCCGACATCCCGGCCATCCTGGATAAATTTTATGAAATGCTGATTGCGCCCGGCTGGCTCTGCATCGCCGATCTCGACCTGGAAGACGGCTCGTTTCATGGCGAAGGTTTTTCAGGCCACCGCGGCTTCGACCGGGAGGCGCTCGGCAAGCTGGTCGAAGCGGCGGGCTTTGTCAATATCCGCTGCGATACCGCCTATGAGATCCCCCGCATGGCCGGCGGTGTCCTGCACCACTACCCTCTTTTCCTCCTGGTGGCGGAAAAGGCAAGGCGTTGACCCGCGCCAGAGCTCCTGTATTTGCCTCGCCCCCCTTTCACCCCGTATCCGCGCTGATCCCGGCGGGATATCGCCAGCGTGCTTTTCTGGTAATTTTGCTTGTATCTCAAATCTCGATTGTTTATTTTTTAATCAGGGCATGGGCTGAAATGCGGCTGGCGCTCCGAGTATGGGGAAAGAGCTGGGTATCAAGCACCTGACACCAGATAATCTCCTCGATTTATTTTACCCCCGGTAAAATCACAATTCTCAATAGCACAACGCGGGCATGACAACCCGGACTGGCACTGTGGAACGCACTCCTAATCAGGAAAGGATTCCTATGGTCTGGAAATGCAAGCAGTGTATGGTTCTGCCGATGACAACACTCATCCTGTTTTTGTTTCTCTCCGGGAGAAGTGCGGCGGCGGAAATCGAGCTCACCGGCGGCTGGCCCAGCGGACCGGCCTCGGCCATCGCGGTCCAGGACAGCGTGGTCTATCTTGCTCATGGCGGTTTCATCTCGGCGTATCACGCCAGCACTTTTGCCCCGCTCTCACAGATCGCGCTCTCCGGCTATATCCGCAGCATCGCCTGCTCGGGCCGGTATGCCTATATCGCAGCCATGGAAGCCGGTCTGTTCATCCTCGATATTGCCAATCCCCGCCAGATCAAACTGGTCGCAACGGTCAATGATGTCAATGTACTGAAAGCCGTGGTGCGGGATTCCTGGGCCTATCTGGCCACCAATGTCGGCGGCTTGCGGATTCTCGACATCAGCACGCCCTCCGATCCAAAGGTCCTTACCGATTTCAAGCCCGAACGCTGGATTCAGGATGTCGCCGTGGAAGGCCGGTATGCCTATCTGGCCTGCAATTCCGCTGGCCTCTGCGTCGTCGATGTGCAGAATCCCGCCGCGCCGGCCAAGCTGTTGAGTTACCCCGGCGGCTATGTCGTCTATCACGTGGCCGTCTCCGGCGGCAAGGTCTTTATGTGCGGCAGCGATGATGTCAGGGTCGTCGACCTGACCAACATCAACCAGCCCAGGGAGATCACGACCCTGAGCGGGATGGTTACGAGTATCGTCTTTCAGGGTTCGATCGCCTATCTGGTCAATGATACCCACGCTAATGTGGAGCTGCACGATCTGACCGATGCCGCGATCAAGCGGGTGGGCGGCTGCGGAGGGATGTATGCCACCGCCGTCGCGGTGCAGCCTGGCCTCGCCTATGTGGCGTTGGAAAACTCGGGTTTCACTACCTATAATATCAGCGATCCGGCCAAGCCGGTAGCATATGGGAAATGGCAGTCCGACAAAACGCTGATGCCGCCCTTTATGGTGGGCGATCTGATGGCTTTTCGGGTTTTCGGCGAGGGCGCCTTGCGTTTTTATGATGTCCAGGATCTGCTGCACCCCCGCCTGGTCACCACCGCCAAGCTCTATATGGATGCCTATTTCTATAATGCCCCTTATCTCTACTATACCGACGACGCCATGTTGCGCGTCTGTGATCTGAGCGATATCTATAATCCGGTAGAGAAAAGCCACCTCACCCTGACCTCGAAAACCTCCGCCATGCGCCGCCAGGGCGACACCCTCTTCATCTATGACACCATGAGCAATGAGAATGGATTTGCGCTGTACAGCCTGGCCGATCCCCAAAAGCCGGTCAAGCTGGCTGACGTTGTCACCGCAACACCCGTTTATGTGGTGGGAAAAAAAGGACCGGCGGTCTATTTGTACGCCCGGCCGAACCCCTCCGCCAATGAGAGCTCGCTCTATTGTCTGGATATGACCGACCCTGGCGCGCCGAAAGAGAGCGCCGTTATGATCCCAGCGCCGATCGTTCGCTCCTTTGGCATCCACGACCAGTACGGCATTGCGGCAACCTCGGAGGACAGCGTGATCGTCTTTGATCTCAGCCGCCCTCTCCAGCCCAAACGACTCGCCGCCTTTTACGATGAAGAGTATGCATTTCCTGACTTTGAGGGTAATCTGGCCTATTCCTCCGGACGGATGGGTGTGACCGTCTATGATGTCTCGGACATGACCCGCTGGCGCATACTCAGCCGGCTGCACGAGGTCGATTATTATACGGGCTCCTTCTACTATCCGCCCTATTTCATCAAACCGACGCTTAACGGCGAGGTCTATCTCTTCAAGATCAGCGACGGGACCGAAGCCGGGCGGGTCGGTGAAGTCCGATGCACCGCCGCCAACGACATGATCGAGGTGGATGACGGGCACCTCTATCTGATGGATGACAATGCCACCCTGCACCGGTTGCGGAAGGAGAATGGCGGCTTGACGCCGGATGGATTTAAAAGTTTCAAGGATCATGGCACATCTCGCCTGGCCGGTCTGCAGATCTCAGGCAACACGGGTTATGTCGTGGAAGAGTATCATGGCCACCTGCACGAGATCGATCTGAAATCGGCGGGACTGGATCAGATCAATACCTGGTTTCTGGATGACGTGCTCATTCAGGGCTTCACCATCGTCAAGCCCTATGCCTTTATCCGGGCCTATAAAGAGTTCAGGATTTATGATATCTCGCAGCCATCCACGGCGCGCCTGCTCGGTACCCTCCCGCTGGGCATCGTATCCTACGGCTCCCGCTCCCCGGTTCTGCTCAGAGGCTCTTATGCCTTTGTCAATGAGTCTTATGTCGTGCGCATTCTGGATATTTCCACTCCCGAATCTCCGAAAGTGGCCGCTTCATTCAGCGACGACAACAACATCATTGATATGGTCATGGCGGGGAACTATCTTTATCTCGGCGGCAAGTCCAGCTCGAAAAAGATCAGGGCGATTGATATCAGCAATCCCCTCACACCCGTGGCCGCGGGCGTCTTTAACGATATGATCTACGGCACGGCAATGGCAGCCGGGGGCAGTATGCTCTATGTGGCCGGCGGCTGGTATGGCCTGAATGTGCTGGATTACCAGGATGCGGCCGCGCCGGTGCGGGCGGCCCGGTATTATGCCGGAGATCTGGAAATGATCGATGTGGCGGTGTACAGGGATCGCATCTATGCCCTGGATAAATATCGCGGCATCCTCACCTTCACCAATGGACTTTACAGCAGCGTCGCCGATGAGGCCCCCGCTCACCTGTTCTCCCTCCAGCTGCTGCCCAACTATCCCAATCCCTTCAATGCGTCCACGACCATAGTTTTTTCGCTGCCCTATCCGGCGCGGGTGCGGCTGCAGGTTTATAACGTGCGCGGGCAGCTCGTGGCGGATCTGACGAACCGGAACTTTACCGCTGGCTTGCACTCCCTGACCTGGCAGGCGGAGGGACTGCCCTCCGGTCTCTACTTTTGCACCATCAGCGCCGGCGCATGGAAGGAGAGCCGCAAACTGATGCTGCTGCGCTAGGGAAAAAAAGTCCGGCAGGTTCATGAAGCCGCGGCGCTGATGATGGTCGTCATCTATCGGATTCAGCATCTGTCGCTGGCCAACCAACAGGCTGGAAAACTGATCTCCCTGATATCCGTGACGCATTACAAATTCTGGGGAAGGTATAAATCCATCCCCGACCGGCAGTGGAAAAACTCCGGAAAAAATGATAGTCTCCTTTGAAAAAGAGGTGCCGTTTTGCCAAAGAACACCGTAAAAATCGTATTAATCATTTGTATTTCAATTTTTTGCGCAGGTATTGCAGCTGAAGCAGATAGTCTGAAATACTATCATGCTGCTGAATTTCAGATCATTGGCAGAGGATTTGACGATACACAAACTCCCTTTGAACGCCTGCCGGCCGGCCTGGAAGGGAAAACACGTACTCCTGTATGGGATCTGTCAAAAAATTGTGCCGGACTGGCGGTCCGTTTCCGGACCAACTCGCCTGTCATCGCTGTGAAATGGGAGGTTACCGGCGACGTGACCATGAACCACTTTGCTCCCACCGGAATCAAGGGACTTGACCTCTATGGCCTGCAAGAGGGCAAATGGCGGTTTGTCAATACTGCGCGTCCGGTGAAAAAAGTTACCAGTTCGGTCATCATTGACAACAGGCTGGAAGAAGAGTCGGAATTCATGCTTTACCTGCCCTTGTATGACGGATTGTCCAGTCTGGAAATCGGCGTAAAATCCACAGCACTCATTTCCAGTCCCCTGGCAGATTCGCCCCATAGGAACAAGCCGGTCGTCTTTTATGGGACCAGTATTACCCAGGGCGGTTGCGCCTCCAGGCCAGGGATGGCTTATCCTGCCCAGTTATCCCGGATGCTTGACCGGCAAACCATCAATCTGGGATTCAGCGGTAACGGCCAGCTGGATTATGAAATTGCCGAGGCTATGGCCGGTATCGATGCTTCGTGTTTTGTGATCGACTGCCTTCCCAATGTCACTGTGGCGCAGATGAACGAAAAATATATACGGTTTCTTGAAATTCTCCGTGCCGGGAAACCGGACACACCCATTCTGCTCGTCGACAACATACTTTTTCCTCACATCTTTTTCGACCTGTCGGTCAAAAAGAAGGTTGAGGAGAAAAACCGTCTTTTGCAGCAAATTTTCAAAGAAATGAAAAAGAGGGGAGACCGTCACCTGTATTATGTCGAGGCCGACGGGCTGATCGGAAGCGATGGGGAAGGTACTGTGGATGGAGTCCATCTGACCGATCTGGGCTTTCAACGGATTTCTGAAAACCTGTTCCCGGTCATCCGGAAGCTGATAAAATAAAATGAGGGTTTTTTCACGAATTCTGATTCTTTCAATCCCATGTTCGACAGTCATAGGCACATTTCAGGGTTTGCGGCATAGATAAAATTAATATTATCAGCAAAAGCGATCAGAAATAGTAGCATTTAACTAGGCACACGGAATATCATTTTATTATTGACAATTAATCATATAATGTCTGTCTTTTAGGCATGTATATACGACAAATTACCCGGAAAAACAAGGACGGTTCAACCGTCACGTATGTCCAGCTCGCTCATAACGAGTGGAATAATCAGCGCAAGCTCTGTACGGCCAAGGTGATTCATCACTTTGGCCGGCTCGAAAAGCTGGATATCGATCAGCTGCAGCGGCTGGTCAACAGTATCAAGCGGTTCCTCCCTCCTGAAGATGTATTAGAGTTGGAAGTACAGGAGGCAAACGCCGGCCGCCCCTTCAAATGGCTGTCACGACGTTCCTATGGCGGTATTTTTCTATTGTCGGCTCTTTGGCAACAACTGAATTTTCAAGGCCTTCTGGAAAAGCGAATCAAGGGCCGGGAATACACCACCGACATCGTACAAGCCGTTTTTGCCATGATTGCCAACCGCTGCCTCGCGCCAGCCAGCAAGCTGGCCATAAGCGAGTGGATCGAGAAAGATGTCTATTTGCCGCACCTGCCTGCAACCGGGGTTCAGGTTTTTTATCGGGCCATGGATTTTCTGCTGGAACATCAGAGTGAGCTGGAGCATGAAATCTATTGGGCTGTAGCCGATCTGCTGAGTCTTGAAGTCGACCTTTTATTTTTTGATACCACCTCGGCCTACTTTGAGACCGAGGAAGTGACCGATCTGAAGCGATTTGGCTATTCCAAAGACAAGCGCTCAGACCTGCCGCAAGTAGTGATCGGACTGGCCGTCACCCGAAGCGGTATACCGGTCAAACATTGGGCGTTTCCTGGCAATACCTCGGATATGGATACCATTGCCATTGTGAAAAAGGATCTGGGGGCCTGGAAACTCAACCGCTGCCTCATGGTGCACGATCGCGGCATGTCCAGCGAGAGTAATCTCTCGATCCTTCAGCAAGGCGGCGGACACTATATCGTTGGCCGTAAAATGCGCTCCGGCGAGGCTGAGACCGATCAAGCCCTCAGCCAGAAAGGCCGCTATGCCGAGATTGAGCCCGGTCTTTTTGCCAAAGAAGCGGTGATCGGTAATGGCGAAAAGCGTAAGCGCTTCATCATTGCCAAAAACACCAGGGATGAAGAGCGCGATAAAGCCAAACGTGCCCAATTGGCTGAGACCCTGCAACTCAAGCTCGACCAGCTCAACAGCCGAAAGGGCCCCTCACACAGCAAGGCTGTCTGTGAGCTGAAAGCTCACGCTCTCTACGGCAAGTATATCAAAGAACTCGCTGATGGGCGCTTGAAGATAGTCCAAAGCCGCCTCGATCAGGAAAGTCATTATGATGGCAAATATCTGATCGAAACCAGTGATGACACGCTCAGTCTGCGCGATATCGTGCTAGGCTATAAACAACTCTATGACATTGAGCGCGCTTGTCGTACCCTGAAAACAGAGATGGATCTGCAGCCCAATTATCATAGCCGGGATGACCGGATCCGCTGCCACATCTTTCTCTGCTTTATGGCCCTGACCATGGTGCGGATCATTGAGAACAAGACCGGAAAAACCTGGAATAGCATCCGCAAAGAGATGGACCGGTGGCATTACGGCGAATTTATCATTGAGTCGAAAAAAATTGGTCAATTCTCTGAATTAACTGATAAGCAGAGAAATATACTTAACTCATTAAATATCATAGAACCTGACTACTCGATAGGCATACAGAAGGCCTGAAAACATAGATACACGCCTATACCTGGTGCATAAGGGATAACTCTATATATTTATATCTATTATGCACTTTTTATTTACCTATGACTGTCGAAGACAGGTAGGTTTCTGTGCAAGTTGTTCCTGCAGAGATGTCGCCTGCGTACATACTTTTTCGATATTTTGCTTGATTTTCAGAGACTGATTGGCTAATTTCCCCGCAGGTAAGAGGCGATGAGGGAGTTGGAGATGATTCGTCGAGCTGAAAATTGTGAAATGGCGAGTTATCAGACGATTGACAGAGGATCATTCTCTCGATTTTGAGGCCCCCAGCAAAATCGGTTTACCTCTCAGTGTTTACCTAAAAATACCTATTAGTCAAATCACCTATCAGTTCAAATTACCTTTCAGTTAGTGTACAAACACCATGAATGCAGAGAAAACCAATATAGCCAGGGCTGACTCAGGCAGGCTCAGCAGCCTCGATGCCCTGAGGGGATTTGACATGTTCTGGATAACGGGAGGGCAAAAGCTTGTCTTTGCCCTGGCAACGGTTACCGGATGGCCCCTGTTTGAATGGATGAACACCCAGATGCATCATGTGGAATGGAATGGATTCGCTTTCTACGATATGATCTTTCCTCTGTTCCTGTTCCTGGCCGGAGTTTCCATGCCATATTCCTTGGAAGCACGTCGTAACAGGGGCGAACCCAGGCGTAAGATTTATCTCCACGCACTGAAGCGAATGCTGGTGCTGGTGGTGCTGGGCATGCTTGTAAACCGTATACTGGAGCTTGATCCTGATAACCTTCGCTTTGCCAGTGTGCTCGGCAGGATCGGGATTGCATGGTTCCTGGCCGCAATGATAGTTCTTAATGCCGGACTCAGGTGGCAGGCAGCATGGTTCTGGGGTCTGTTGATACTATATTGCCTGCTGATGCTGCTTGTACCTGTACCGGGGTACGGAGCAGGCATGCTCACTCCGGAGGGTAATCTGGCCGGCTACATCGACAGGATGCTGCTGCCGGGAACAATGTATACGGAGTTTAATGAGCCTGAAGGGATTCTCAGCACCATTCCATCTATCTCCACCGCATTGCTGGGAGTTTTTGCCGGTCACCTGCTCCGTTTCGAGACCGGCAGGCTGAACGGCATGAAGAAAGCCCTGGTGCTATTCGGTGCAGGCATCCTCAGCCTCATTCTTGGAATGATCTGGGGGACCTTCTTTCCGATTAATAAGAACCTGTGGACCAGCTCTTTCGTGCTTTATGCCGGAGGCTTGAGCCTGATGCTGCTGGGTCTCTTCTACCTGGTCATTGATGTATGGAAAATGAGGAAATGGGCCTTCTTCTTTGTCGTCATCGGGATGAATTCAATTACAATATACGTGTTGCAGCACAGGATACTCAGGTTTGACATTATAAGGGATTTCTTTCTGAAAGGGATCCACGACATGTCACCGGCAGCATCGCAGCCATTCATAAGCTCCCTTGGCTATATTGCCGTGGTATGGCTCTTCCTTTGGTTCCTGTACCGTAACAGGATATTCCTAAAAGTCTGAACTGAAATGAAAATCACCACACCCGGACAGATTGCAGGAGCAGCAATCATATTCCTTCTTATTACCGCGTTTGTTTCATGCTACAAGGCGTAAATCAGGCATATTATGAACCCCTATCCATGATCCCGGCTCCTGCTGCAACAGAAGCGGCGGCAGGGGAATTCCTGCTCAGGTCCGGAACAGGGATTTCAATAGACCCTGCCTTCGAATCCTCCGGCGAGGTTGCCGATATGTTCAACGCTTTTCTAAAAAAGCATTATGGCAAAATCAGGGTTTCAGAACAGCAGAATCAAGGAGACGCCAACGTAATCTGGGCCAGGCATGACACCTGATTGAAAACCCTGAGGCTTACAGGCTTGCAGTAACCGGGGAGGGTATAATCATTGACGCCCGCGGCGATGCCGGACTTCTCTATGCTTTCCAGACCCTGATGCAGATCATCTTTCCATCGCAAAAGTGTGACAGGGGGACTGTGGCTGTCCCGTGTGTGAAAATTGCGGATTCACCCCGGTACAGGTGGCGTGGCATGCACCTGAATGTCTCGCGACATTTCTTCCCGAAGGAGTTCATCTTTAAGATGCTTGACGCGATGGCTGTGCATAAGCTCAACACCTTCCACTGGTATCTGACCGATGACCAGGGATGGAGGATTGAGATTGAGAAGTATCCCGAGCTGGCCACTGTGGCTGCATGGAGGGATGAGACGCTGATCGGCTACGGCAGCGAGACGCCATGGGTATCTGACGGCACAAGATACGGAGGCTGTTGCACTCAGCAGGATGTGCGTGAGGTGGTGGAATATGCCCGCAAGCTGCACATCAACGTATTGCCGGAGATAGAGATGCCGGGTCATGCCGTGGCAGCATTGCAGGCTTTTCCGCAGCTCTTCTGCAACGGAGGTGAACCTCCTCCCTTCAACAGGTGAAGGGTAGTGGAACGCTGGCCAGCTGCGATTGTAAAAACGGGCGCGGGCGCGGCACAAAAACATCCACCTTGAACATCGTTTCACGATGGATGATGTTGAAACTGGAATGCCGTTGAACTGATTCCGCAAGCATCTCATCGTCTGTGTAGAATTCATCTTGCAATGCCGTGACAAACGGTTGCAGATGCTCCAGCCGCATGTCGGCTACGATATCTCAATCTTGCGTGGTTCGTACCATACCGTAAAGCGCTCTGGCTAGCGACCCTCCGATAAGATAGGAAATTCCAGGCGATTCAAGAACCCCGGTTACATTGAACGTGACTTCAATCGGTTCATTTTGCATGGTTGTTTTCCCCATACACTTTGCGTGCGGATTCTTCTCCCAATAATAGGCCAGCCAACCTGCAATGGATTTCAGCTTCACTGACCTGGGGAGTTCGCATGCGCAGACCCGCTAACGCGAGTATTTGTGCCGATTTGTTGAGCTGCACCGGCATCTTCATTTTGCGAGTCGGGCTGGCCTGCCGCCACAGTTGAATTTGCAGAGCTTCCATTTTTGGACAAGTTCAGGGAATAAGGCGCTCATTGCTTGCAGCCCTTCATAAAGGCCAGAACAGTGGTGATACGATTGTGCTCCTTGACGCGTTTTCAGTAATTTTGTAGCAAACGCCACACCCGTCATTCGTCAGCTTGACACCGTTCGAAGTATAGCGTGTGTGCTCCTGCGCCCGCTTGGGGTGAAAGTCTCAGCTTGATGGTGCAGCGGGTTTGGTCGCCAGACGCAGAATCCAGTAGCCATACAGGCCGGAGGCCAGGGAACCCGCCAAAATGCCCAGGCGCTCGTCGATGAGCAGGTTTGCGCCGGTTTCCTCAAATGCAAGGGAGCCGATGAACAAGCTCATGGTAAAACCGATTCCGCACAGAATGGCTGTGCCATAAAAGGAGAGCCAGGTTGCCCGGGTTGGCAGCTCGGCCACTCCCCACTTGATCCCCAGCCAGCAAAAGACAAAGACGCCCAATTGTTTGCCGAAAAACAAACCGAGGGCAATCCCGAGCGGAATGGGATGAGCCACCTGTTCCCAGCCCATGCCGGAGAAACGGATGCCGGAATTGCAGAAAGCGAATAAGGGCATAATGATAAAGGCCACTGCGCCATGCAGATCGTGCTCGAGGCTTTGCAGCGGAGATGATTCAGAGGGCGCGGTGGATTTAATGGGGATGAAAATGGCCAGCAGGATGCCCGCCAGCGTGGCGTGCACGCCCGACTTGAGCAGCGCGATCCACATGATGACACCGATGGTCAAGTAAATGCTTTTCTGTGCAATGCCGCGACGGTTGAGGACAAAAAGAACAAGCAGGCACGCGCCGGTGACTATGAGGGCGGCAAAGGAGATCTTGCTGGTATAAAAGAAAGCGATGATGATAATGGCGCCGATATCATCAAAGATGGCCAGGGAGGTGAGGAAAATCTTCAGTCCGACTGGCACCCGGGAGCCCAGCAGGGCAAGCACGCCCAGGGCAAAGGCGATGTCGGTGGCAGCCGGGATGGCCCAGCCCTGCAGGGCAATGGGATCCCGGGCATTGAAAATAATATAGATGGCCGCAGGGATGAGCATGCCGCCGAGAGCGCCCAAACCCGGCAGGACGACCTTTTTCCTGCTTGACAACTCGCCCTGCAAAAATTCGCGTTTCAGCTCCAGGCCCACAAGAAGGAAGAAGATGGCCATGAGGCCGTCGTTGACCCAAAGCAGCAGTGGCTTGGCGATTTCCAGACTTCCCACCTGCACCTCAAGCGGCATCTCCAGCAGCCGGCGGTAGAGGGCATAGAGCGGCGAATTGGCGGCAGCGATGGCCAGCACGGCAAAGAGCACCAACAAGATGCCGCCGGCCGCTTCCTGCTTGAGAAACCTTCGTATAAAGGAATCAGTTGCGCTTGTCATAATGGCTCCCGTTGTCTGCATTTCGAGGCGTGCCAAAGGCTTTTCCTCCGGCGGATATTTACCCCCCGGCAAAAAAAAATCACTCAGTACCAGTCCTGTCAGGTATCAGTTATTATTAACCGGTCACCCGGCTCATTGATGTTTTTCAGGATGCCTGCATCCCCGGTCTCGACCCGGATTAGCTCTGTGCCGGCACCACGCAAAAGATCGCGCAGGGAGGCGCCGGGCTCTGCTGCCAAAATCGCCTCAGAGAGAGCGATGGGAACGACGACGGGATGGCCCGGCCGGCCATTGTATACAGGCTTGATGATCGCACCGGGATTTTGCCCACAGGCCTGCTTGAGCAGGAGGTAGGTCGAAAGGGCGACGAAAGGATGGTCGACCGGTACGATGAATAGCCCTGCGCAGGCCCGCAGTGCGGCAATCCCCAGCTGTACTGAAGAGAGCATTCCCTGCTCCGGATGGGGATTGACCAGCAGGGTCGTTTCCTGCCGGAGGGCTGGCGCCGGTTTCGGCCGGCGATCAGGCCTTCCGCTTTTTCCCGCGAGCAGATGGCACGCCCACGCCTTCTCCTCCGCAGCGACCACCACTGCCACCGGCGCGACCTCCGCCTGCCCGAGCAGCTCCAGAATTATCTCCAGATAGCTTTTTCCCGCCGATTCCAGGCGCAGTTTTGGGGTGCCGATGCGGCGGCCGCTCCCGGCCGCCAGGATCACTGCGCCGATGGCGCCGGGGCTTTCCTCAGGAATTGGCGATCTCTCCATTGAACTCCACAATCAGCTCGTCGAAATAATCCACCTCATCCTCGAACAGCGCCCGCCAGTACTCCGGATCCCACTGGGCGTTGAGCTCCTCGCTGCTCTTGCCCTGCTGCTCCACCCAGGTATAGTATTTGAGATTATGGATCGCCTTGCGGTCAGTATAGGTCAACTCCCTGAAATAGTCGACCGACTGATGAGCCAGGGGACCGGCGTGGTCGCGCAGGGCGTCATCGCGTCGGTAGGCCCCGCACGCGGCGGCCAGTTCGGTCAGCCTCGAGCGGTACATTTCGGCGGAATCGGTAAAAATGGTCAGGATGACTTCATCCCCGCCGAGCTCCCAGTATTTGGCGCTCTTGATGGCGGCAAGGAGATTGGCGATGGAGGAGATGCCGAGCAGGGGCAGGCTCTGGATGAGGTTGGGGTCAAGGCCGGTTTCGGCGAGGTATTCCTGTCCCGCCGGCTCGTTGAAGAGGCGGAACAGGCGCATGCAGTCCTCGTCGTCGATGGCGGCGACGGCGTCGGTGTTGCGGACGTTGTGCACCCAGGGCACATGCTTGTCGCCGATTCCCTCGATGCGGTGGCCGCCGAAGCCGTTCACGAGCAGGGTGGGGCACTGCAGGGCCTCGCTCGCCACCACCTTGAGCCCGGGGTGCTGCTTCTTGAGATAATCCCCGGTCGCGATGGTGCCGGCCGATCCCGTCGCCGAAATAAAGGCGGCCGGGCGGAGGGCTCCATTCAGGTCCGCGAGCACCTCGTCAAAAGCCGGTCCGGTGACGGCGTAATGGAAGATCGGATTGCCAAATTCATCGAACTGGTTAAGGATGACGTTGAGGGGATCGCGGCGCAGTTCGTGGCACTTGTCATAGATCTCCTTGACGTTCGACTCGCAGCCCGGGGTGGCAATCACTTCGGCGCCGATCTCGCGCAGCCAGTCAAAGCGCTCCCGCGACATCTCCTCGGGGAGGATGGCCACCGCGGTGCAGCCGAGCAGGGCGCAGTCAAAAGCCCCGCCGCGGCAGTAATTGCCGGTCGAGGGCCAGACTGCCTTGTGTACTTCCGGGTCGAATTCGCCGCTGACCAGGCGCGGCACCAGACAGCCAAAGGCCGCACCGACCTTGTGCGCCCCGGTCGGAAAATACTGGCCCACCAGTCCGATGATGCGCGCCTTCACCCCGCTCAGGGCCGGGGGAATCTCCAGATAATTGACTCCGCCGAAGAGTCCGGTGCGGATATCGTTCTTCCAGGTGATGCGGTAAAGGTTGAGAGGATTGATATCCCAGAGACCAACCGGCTGCAGCCGCTCCATAAAGCTGGCTGGCAGCTCCGGCTGGCGGAGCTGCCGAAAGGTGGGGATGGTGATGCCGAGCCGCTTGCAGCGCGCGGCGGTTTTACGGATGATCTCGGGGTGCAGCTCTTTGATGATTTGCGACATGACAGCTCCTAGGCGTTCATTCGGGCCAGTTGGGTGGGCAGGTCAGGGATCCTGGCCATGGCGATCATCGCGGCGATGACGAAGGGCTTACAGCCCGCCTCCCGGTAGGTCTCGAGCCGGTACTTCTCAAAGACCTCGCGGGCGACTTCGCCGCGCTCGCAGCTCACCCCGGAGATGTCCGCCGGCAGGCAGTGCATATAGAGGGCGCTGCCGCCCTTCGTTAGCTTCATTTTCGCCTCGTCACACTCCCAGTTTTTAAAGCGCGCGTTGTTGGCCAGACAGGTCTGCTCCAGCGCCTTGAGCCCCTCGCGGTTGCCTTGTTTGAGCAGCGCGGTGCGCTCTTCCATGACTTTGTACGGGGCCCAGGATTTTGGATAGACGATGTCAGCGCCTGCAAAGGCCTCTTCCATGCTCTCCGCCTGGTGAAAACGGCCGCCGCTTGACTGGCTGTTTTCGCGGGCGAGTTCGACCACCTCGGGGATGAGATCATATCCCGGCGGATGGGCGAGGGTCACCTCCATTCCGAAGCGGGTGAGCAGGCCGATGATGCCCTGCGGCACCGAGAGGGGCTTGCCGTAGCTGGGGGAGAAGGCCCAGGTCATGGCGATTTTTTTGCCGCGCAGGGCCTTGAGCGAACCGAAATGCTTTTTTAAATGGAGGAGATCGGCCGCGGTCTGGGTGGGATGGTCGATGTCGCACTGGAGGTTGATGACCGCGGGATGTTGATGGAGGACCCCCGCTTCGAAGCCCTCCCGGAGGGCGGCGCTGACCTCGCGCATATACCTGTTGCCTTCGCCGAGGAACATGTCGTCGCGGATGCCGATCGCTTCGGCGAGGAAGGCGATCATCGTGGCGGTCTCGCGCACGGTTTCGCCGTGGGCGATCTGGGACTTGACCTCGTCGAGTTCGGCGAGTCCGAGTCCGAGGGCGTTGACGGCGGAGGCGAAGCTGAATCGGGTGCGGGTCGAGTTGTCACGGAAGATGGAGATCGCCAGTCCGGAGTCGAAGAGGCGAAAGGGTTTCTTCAGCCGGTGCATCTCGGCAAAAATTTCCGCCGTGAGCAGGAGGGCCTCGATCTCGTCGCGGCTCTTTTCCCAGGTGAGGAGAAAGTCCTGGTTAACGGAATCGAACTCCAGTTGTTTGAGCGCCAGCAGGTTGCTTTCGATCAGATCCATTTTCCTCCTCTTTGCGGTTTATCAAGTCATTTCACTGTGGCAATGAATCACAAAAATTATCTCTCACGGAGCCACGGAGGCACAAAGAGAGGACATCATCAGCGCAAAGCGCTTTTAAACAGTGCCTCTTTGCTCTCTCTTTTCTTTGTGTCGCCGTGCCTTGGTGAGAGATGGCTTTTTCTTGTTTCTCTCTGCGTCTCTGTACCTCTGCGCGAGATTATTTCTGATAGCTTTTCGCCGCCAGCTCGACAGCGTCAATGATCTGCTGGTAGCCCGTGCAGCGGCAGAGATTGCCCTGCAGGGCCTGGCGGATCTCGGCGCGCGCCGGCGCAGGATTCCGCAGCAGCAGCGCATGCGCCGCCAGAATCATTCCCGGCGTGCAGAATCCGCACTGCACCGCCCCGGCGTCGAGAAAGGCCTGCTGCAGGGGATGCAGCGAGCCGTCCAGCGGCGTCAGTCCCTCGATCGTCAGGACCGATTTTCCCGCCACATCCCTGAGCCGCCGCGTGCAGGACTTGACCGGCCGGCCGTCGACTAGCACCGTGCAAGCCCCGCAGGCGCCGATTTCACAGCCCGCCTTGGCTCCAGTCAGTCCGAGTTCCTCGCGCAGCCAGTCGAGCAGCCTCATTTCGGCAAGCCCTGCGTCGATCTCGTGGGTCACGCCGTTCACCGTCAGCTTCATAGCTGACCTCGCTTCTGCGCTTCTTCGGGCACATCCGTTCCGGCAATTCGGATCGGCAGATGGTAATAGCGGACGCCCGTGGCGTGATGGATCGCGTTGGCGATCGCCGGGGCCATGATCTCGTTGGACGGCTCGCCGATGCTCTTGGCGCCCGTAGGCGAGACCGGATCGTGATTCTCGACCACAATCGCCCGCATCTCGCACAGGTCCGTCGACCGGGGTATCCGGTAGCGGTTCAGATTGGTATGGCCGATCCGGCCCCCGTCGATGTGGAGATCCTCGTGCAGGGCATAGCCGGTGCCCATCGCCATGCCCCCGTAATATTGCCCGAGCAGCATGGTGTTGTTGATCGCCTTGCCGACATCGTGGCAGGCCACGGCATTGAGCAACCGCACCTTGCCGCTCTTGCGGTTTACCGTCAACTCGACGGCCTGGCAGCCGTAGACCCAGGTGAAATAGGCCTTGCCCTGGCCCGTCTCCTCGTCCCAGCTCACCTGCGGAGCGCGGTAGACCCCGAGAGCATAGGGGAACTGCTGCTTCTGGAACATCCCCCTGATCACCTCCGCAAAGGGCAGGGAGCGGCCTCCCCTCCCAATGATCTGGT
>Ga0209717_1000677_pt1 | contig 40443 bp, 44 predicted proteins | sample AD_UKC048_MetaG_FD_184418 | JGI IMG/M metagenome (GOLD analysis project Ga0209717, IMG submission 184418) | Active sludge microbial communities of municipal wastewater-treating anaerobic digesters from USA - AD_UKC048_MetaG (SPAdes) (version 2) | ecosystem: Engineered > Bioreactor > Anaerobic >...
TGCGTCTTCTCTGAAAGACTTTGTCAACACTTTTTACGCCTTGATCTCATCTCTGAAAGTAGTTTCTTTTAGTCTTCTCTTCGTCGCAGACATAAAGTCCCGACAATATAATTGTCCAATTAGGCTCCCTAATCTCTACAACAGTCCAACGCAATCTTACCCGCGCCGACTAGACGCACTACAGGGCAGCCATTTTATTATCTGCTGTATATCTTTCAACATAAGAACGGTTTTCTTTTAACATATAATATATTATCTCCGCCATTTGCCTGGCAACCGCGACAATTGCTTTGTTGCCTCCGCGCCTGGATTTAACATTGGTATATATACTTTCAAAATAAGCAGAACACCTTATTGCCACCCAAGCACCTTCAATTAAAGCTTCTTTCAGGTGCTTATTACAGTCTTTTATTAACGAGCCCCTGTATATATGATCGGAACTCGAATGTTCTCTTGGGACAAGCCCGCTATAAGATGCCAGCTTCTTGGCCTTTGAAAACCTTGCTATGTCCGCTATCTCAAGAGCAATCGTTCTGGATAAAACAACCCCTAAACCCGGAATTGTTCTTATTAATTCTACATACCTGTTTTCTTTTGTTATTTCGACGGCGCTTTTTTCCACCGCTTTTATCTTTGAGGTTATTACATCCAGCATATCTAATTCGTTATCAAGTAAAACCTTTTCGGTTTTTGGCAGTTCAGCTTCTTCCATATACCGTCTGCCCGATTTTCCGAACGCATCGCTGTAACCGTTCATCTTAATGCCATTACGATGTAATAATTTGTGCACTTTATTCTTGGTCATAGTCCTTATTTTCGTATAAAACTGACGTTCTCTTAATACCGCTTTATTTCTTCTCATCTCCCGCGTAGGAGCATATACCCTCGGAATCATATTTGTTCTTAAAAGCTGAGCCAGTATCAGAGAATCCCTTTTATCTGTCTTTTGCGGATTCATTGTTATAAGCTTAATCTTCTTGGCATGCGCAAGTATAACTTCTACTCCCATCTCCGTCAGCATGTCGTAGATTATGCCCCAATCATAACCCGTTTCCACTGTGGCTTTACAACGCTCTCCAAGACCATTTAAAAGTCTCTCGAAATCATCTTTTCTGTTGCCCATCTTACCTTTGAATTTCACTTGACCGGTCTCGTCCAAAGCAGTAACATAAGAAAAATACTTGTGACAATCAATTCCGAGATAATACATAGGGCACCTCCCCTTGATACTAATATGTAGGGGTGCGAAAGCACGCCCTGATGGATATTATATCAAGGCGGTGCCTTAATTATCTTTCATATTATCTCTACATTAAAAATCAAAAGAGTTAAATAAGATGTAAGTTGTTTTTTACTATTTCAAATCCTGCAGCATTTTAATTACCCTTTCCTGGTCGGGTTTTATCTTAAGGGATTTATTAAAATACTCTTTTGCTTTTGCCGTTTGAGACAGCCTTACATAGGTAAGCGCAAGGTTGTTTAATGTGTTATAGTTTTCAGGTTCTTTTTTAAGCGCCTGTTCAAACTGCGGTATGGCCTTATTGTACTCTCCGGTAATGGAATATATAAGCCCTATGTGGAAGTTGGAACGCGCCAAAGACGGATTTTTTTCAAGGTCGTTTTCAAAATACGGAAGGGCTTCTTTATATTTATTATCCTTAATCATTTTCATCCCGTCGTTGAAAAACGCGTCGCGCGCGCTTTCCATGGCTTGTTTCATGGAAGACTGCATCATCTGTTCTTTTGCTTTATTCAAATACATTACTGCGTTAAGGTTATTCGGGTCGCGTTTAATGACCTGCTCAAACATTTCCGCGGCTTCCCTGTACTTGCCCTGATTGCCGTAAATGCTTCCAAGGTTTGACATTAATTCCGTATTATAAGGCTGCAGCTTAAGGGCTTTTTTTACAAGCGTTTCCGCAAGCGGAAAGTTGGTAAGCGGAGGTGTTGTTATGATTATAGCCAGGTTCCCTATAACAGGAACCGCGTCATATGCTATATCCAGGGCCCTGCCCGCGGTATAATTGAAAAGCTCCTCGTTATTTTCGGACAGATATTTTTCCGCCAGCCTGTACCAGTAAATGCCGGCCACTTCACGTCCCTCAAATTCCTGGTACACGGTGATGTCGTAAAGGATGTTTTTTAAAGGCATCATTTTCCACGGGATGTTGCTTGAATAGGAAAAATCAGGAGTTATCCTGTAAGACAGGCCGTTTAAACTTTCATAAAGCACGGGCGCGCCAAGTTTTGTGGTTGAATATATATCTGTCATTTTTTGTTCAAAGGCCGTAAGTATGTTTGTCACGACTTTGTTTGAACCGGTTTTAACCCTTAAATTGTCAATATCCCTGAAAATGGTGTTTACGCTGTCAAATATGGTTATGCCTTTATATCTGTTTAAGACAAATTTTTCGTAAGTAATGGGGAATATCTGGTTATCGCCGTTGGAAAACAGGTTTGCTTTTTCAGGCATGCCTGTCAGCAGGTCGCGCGAATAATTAACGGCCAAAAAGTTTGATGAACGGTCATTTTCATGGTAATTTTTAACAAGCATAAAAGGCAGAATAAGCAGAAGGGCTGCCGGAATTATAAAAAATTTAACCTTTGAAAGTTTTGGTTTCTGCGCAAGTTCATAAATGCCGTATGACCCGATAATAAGCGCCGCGGCATACGAGGGGATAAAATACCTGAAAGCAAGCTGCAAATCATGGAATGACCCGTAAAAAGCAAGGAGCAGAATATTGGAAAAGAAGATAAAAATTAAAAGCCAAAAATGTTTAAAGCGCGATATTGCCGCAGACACAACCCCCGCTGTAAGGATAACAAGGCCTGGGATTGAAAATTCCCTGATAAGGGTTTTTCCCGCGTAGCCCAGATAGGTAATGTATCCAAGAAGGTCGCGGGTGAACATCTTAGCGCTGTAGTCTTTCTGTGTAAAATAACCGAAAAAATCTGTAATGCGGGTAAATGTCTTCCAGCTTAAAACAGTGTCTGAAAGGCCGCGCACGAAGATGTAAAGATAAACGGACAATCCGGCGGACAGGAAAAAAATTAAAGCCGGCAGTTTTTTTATAATTTCTTTTTTATCCCTTAAAGCGATAAAAAGCCACAGCAGGGCGGAAAATATAATAAAGGAAAGGTGCAGCCCAAAACCAAGGCCGGTAAGAAAGGCAAGAAGCCAAAGGTATTTGGCAGGGCTGTTATCCTGCGTATATTTTAAATAAGACGCCAATGCAGCAAGGCAGAAAAAGGCGTTTAAGGAGTAAATCCTTGCTATGCCTGACTGCGACCATAATGTGTACGAGAACATAAAAAGCACTCCGCTGAAAATTGCACAGGCGTATTTTGTATATTTGTCGCCTTTGTCCTTTAAAACAAGAAGGGTGCATCCGTATATAAGGGCAGCTGATGATGCCGCGAAGAAAGCGGACATAAGGTTCATTTTAAACGCGGGGTTCGCGATTGGCATTAAAAGGAATATCTTTGAAATTAATATATATAACGGGAAACCTGTGGGATGGGGAATGCCAAGCGTGTGGGCCATTGCGATAAGCTCGCCGCTGTCGCCAAAGTAAACGCCGGGGCAGAGGGTCTTAAGGTAAAGGAAGAAAGAGGATAAAAAAAGCAGAGCCGGAATAATCAAACCTGCAGCCGCGTTCATTTTTTTAGGTCTATCCTTTCTATAAGCGTGGTTTTGCCGTTTGTTTCGTCTATTGACAGGAAGACTCCGTTAAAATGCACGTCTGTTTCGGCTATTTCAAACCTGGCAGGCATGCCGGTTAAAAATTTTTCAATTATGATTTCTTTTTTTACGCCGATAACGGAATCCATGGAACCTGTCATGCCGGCATCGGTTATAAAACCTGTGCCATAGGCAAGTATCCTTTCATCGGCTGTCTGGACATGAGTATGCGTTCCAAGCACGGCTGAAGCCCTGCCGTCCAGAAAGAAGGCAAGCGCCTGTTTTTCTGATGTCGCTTCGGCGTGAATATCTATTATGGCAATGCGGGTTTCTTTTTTTATTTCGCTAAGCGCGGCTTCCGCGGCCCTGAAAGGGCAGTCCGTAGGCTGCATAAATACGCGGCCAATCATTGATATAACGCCTATTTTTACTTTTTTATCATTCCTTTTGCATTCAAAAACTCCGCAGCCGGTTCCGGGATTTCCGGGCGGCAGGTTATAAGGCCTTAATAATGCGGGTTCCATATCCATTAAAGGTATGATGTCCCTTTTGTCCCAGATGTGGTTTCCGGTGGTTATGACGTCAATTCCCATCGCGATAAGTTTTTTAAATACATCAGGGGTTATGCCGAAGCCCGCGGCGGAATTTTCGCCGTTGGCAATGACAAAATCGATTTGCTTTTCTTTTATAAGGGAGGGAAGAAACTGTTCAACGGCGTCCCTTCCGGGCCTGCCGTTAATGTCGCCTATAAACAGGACGTTTACCATTTAAATACCTCTTGCTTTTAATATACCGCCGCCGCGTTTAAGCGGCGGCGGTATGCTTGTTATTTACTTTGCGTATTCCACCGCGCGGACTTCGCGTATTACGGTTACCTTTATCTGGCCCGGATATTCAAGTTCTTCTTCTATCTTCTTGGCGATATCCTTGGAAAGCATAAACGATTTATTATCATCTATCTTATCGGATTCAACCATAATCCTTATTTCGCGCCCTGCCTGTATAGCGTATGTTTTCTGGACGCCTTCAAAAGCAGAAGCTATTTTTTCAAGGTTCTCAAGGCGTTTTACGTAATTTTCCAGGGTTTCGCGCCTTGCGCCCGGCCTTGCGGCTGATATGCCGTCCGCGGCCTGCACAAGCACGGCTTCAATTGTTTTGGGTTCAACATCATTGTGGTGCGCTTCTATCGCGTGAAGCACGGCTTCTGATTCGCCGTATTTTTTTGCGGCTTCAACGCCAAGCGCCACGTGGCTGCCCTGAATTTCATGGTCAATCGCCTTGCCGATATCGTGAAGCAGCGCGGCACGCCTTGAAAGGGTGGGGTCAATTCCAAGTTCAGAAGCAAGAATGGATGTGATGTATGCCATCTCTACGGAGTGCTTTAACACGTTCTGGCCGTAGCTTGTCCTGTAATGGAGCTTGCCAAGCAGTTTGATGATTTCCGGATGAATGTTGGGTATGCCGACATCCATGGCCGCCTGTTCGCCGATTTCCTTAAGCCTCTGGTCCATTTCAAGTTTTGTTTTTTCAACAACTTCTTCAATTCTTCCGGGGTGTATCCTGCCGTCCTGAATAAGTTTCTGCAGGGCAAGTTTGGCTATTTCTCTCCTTACAGGGTCAAACGCGGAAATTGTAACGGCTTCCGGCGTGTCGTCAATGATAAAGTCAACGCCTGTGGCTGTTTCAAGTGTCTTGATATTTCTTCCTTCGCGGCCGATAATCCTGCCTTTCATATCGTCGCTTGGAAGCGGTACAACCGACACGCTGATTTCGGAAGTGTGGTCGGCGGCTATGCGCTGCACTGCTATTGAAACAATGTCGCGGGCTTTCTTTTCCGCTGTTTCTTTTGTCTCTTCTTCAAGGCGTTTTAACATTAAAAGCGATTCCTGTTTTGCCGCGTCCATCATGGAACGGATAAGTTCCTGTTTGGCGGATTCCGCGGACAGCCCGGAAATGTTTTCCAGCTTCTTGCGCTGGTCTGCTATTACGGTGTCAAGTTCCTGGTCGCGGGTGGATAACTTTTTTTCAAGGTCGTTTAGGGATTTTTCTTTGGTGGAAAGGTCCTTTTCTTTCTTGTCGATTATTTCCATCTTTTTGTCAAGATTTTCTTCCCTCTGGCGCACCTTTTTTTCAACGTTGGCGATTTCCGCCTTGGTTTCGCGTGTCTTTGCGTCAAAGTCGGCCTGGGCCTTTAAAATGGTGTCCTTGGATTCAAGCTCGGCTTCTTTTTTGATTGAACCGGCTTCTTTCTGCGCCCCTTCAATTATCTGGGCGGCGTATTTCTTTGCGCTTGTAATCTGGCCTTCCGCAAAAATTTTACGCCCGAAAAAGCCTGCTGCCACGCCCACGATAAGGGCGAGTATTGCCACAATTAAATACTCCATTTCTTTTAAACCTCCTCCATTAATGTCAAATGTTTGTTTTAATCCCCAATAATTAAAGGATTCCGTTTTGCGCGGAGGAGAAAAAAGAAGTATTTATGAAGAGAAAGATTGCGTGACTTAATATATTAAACAGCCCGTGTCCTTTTTGTATGTAAAAAGGGAAGGGCAACACCGATAATCGGTAATGGTTCATTACCTATGTTTTCGGATTTTTTAATATATTTAATAAGCATTTTCTTTTCTCTCCGCCGCACAAAATTAACCCCGCCAATCGCCGTGAGAAGCCGGATTTTGGGCCCTGTCAACAGGTGGGTGCCGGCATGCGTACTTTTGGCTTCCCCTTGCGGGGCGTGCACTCCGCACACATAAAAGGCTCCCTAGTTTAAAGGCGTTGGACCAAAATTAATGACTTCTACACGAACGCAGCAGGGTATATTTACCTTGTCTGTACTGTCTCAAAAAGCAACATTTGTCGTGTCTGTTATAATAACAATTTAAAGCGTATTAGTCAATTGAAAAAGTTTTGCGGTGTAAAACTTTAATATCTGCCGTATATCATAAGGAAAAGGGCTGCGCGGTATTTTTAAGCCATTGAAATTTCAGCCTTCATTATGATATACTAAGATTCCACATTTTTCTTTATATTATGGAGGAAAATATGTTTCACGCGACAACTATACTTTGTGTCAGGAAAAACGGAAAGACCGTAATTGGCGGCGACGGCCAGGTTACAATGGGAAATACGGTTATGAAACAAACCGCGAAAAAAGTCCGCACCATTGAGGGCAAGAACAGGATAATTGCCGGTTTTGCCGGGTCGGTGGCCGATGCTTTTACCCTTTTTGACAGGTTTGAAGCCAAGTTAAAGGAACACAGCTGGCTTCTGCAAAGGGCTGCCGTGGAACTTGCCAAGGACTGGCGCACTGACAAGATGCTAAGGCAGCTTGACGCGCTTTTAATCGTCGCGGACAACGAAAAAACTTACGTGGTTTCCGGAAACGGCGAAGTCATAGAGCCGGAAGACGGAATAACAGCGATTGGCTCCGGCGGTTCATACGCGCTTGCAGCCGCGCGCGCGATGAGCAGGTTTACGGATAAATCCGCCCATGAAATTGTGGCGGAATCAATGAAGATTGCGTCTGAAATCTGTATCTATACAAACAACAATATTACAATAGAAGAATTATAGGGGATAATAATGGTAAAAGAGTTTACACCAAAAGAGATTGTTGAACAGCTTGATAAATATATAATAGGGCAGGATAACGCGAAAAAAGCCGTGGCAGTCGCGCTGCGCAACAGGATAAGGCGCCAGAAACTATCCGAGGATATGAGAGAAGAAGTGACTCCTAAAAATATCCTTATGATAGGCCCGACCGGCGTAGGCAAGACCGAAATCGCGCGCAGGCTTGCAAAACTTGTAAAAGCGCCGTTTATAAAAGTTGAAGCATCAAAGTTTACCGAAGTGGGTTATGTGGGGCGCGATGTGGAATCAATTGTAAAGGATTTAATGCAGTCGGGCGTCAACATGGTGCGCGACGACCATATGGCAATGGTAAGGGCAAAAGCGGAAAGCCTTGTTGAAGACAGGATTCTTGACCTGCTTGTGCCGCCTGTAAGGCAGCAGAAAAAAACAATGCTGACCGAAGAAGAGATAGAACAGCAGAAACAGGAAGGCGAAAGGTTTAAGGAAACAAGGGAAAAGTTCAGGCAGCAGTTAAGGCGCGGCGAGATGGAAGAAAAATTTGTGGAAATCAGCGTAAGGCCCAAACAGCCGCCCATGTTTGAAATAATGTCCGGGCAGTCCATGGAAGATATAGGAATGGGGCTTCAGGATATGATGGACAACCTTTCCGGCGCCAAGATGAAAAAGAAAAAAATGGCGGTCCGCGAAGCAAGGGCGATGATACTTGAAGAAGAGACCGCGAAACTTGTGGATATGGATAAAGTGACAAAAGAGGCGCTGGACCTTGTGCAGGGCAACGGCATTGTGTTTATTGACGAACTTGACAAAATTGCCGGCAGCGGAAAGGTAAGCGGCGCGGATGTGTCGCGCGAAGGCGTGCAGCGCGATATACTGCCCATAGTTGAAGGCACCACTGTAATGACAAAATACGGGACCGTGAAAACAGACCACGTTCTTTTTATAGCGGCCGGCGCTTTTCATGTTTCCAAACCGTCGGATCTGATACCGGAGCTTCAGGGAAGGTTTCCGATAAGGGTGGAGCTTAACAGCCTGACGCAGAATGATTTTGAGAGGATTTTAAAAGAACCGCAGAATTCGCTTATAAAACAGTACACGGCGCTTCTTGAAACAGACGATGTGGCAATTGGGTTTGACAGCGGCGCGATTTCCGCTCTTGCAGCCCTTGCTTTTGAAGTAAATGAAACAACAGAGAACATAGGCGCAAGAAGGCTGCATACAATACTGGAAAAAGTCCTTGAAGACGTTCTTTTTGAAGCGCCTTACGGCAAAAAAGAAAAGCGCGTTGTTACAAAGGAATGGGTTGACGCCAAGCTGAAAGACATGGTAAAGGACAGGGATTTAAGCAAGTACATACTGTAGAGCAGAAGGTTAGAGGATTAGAAGATTCGAAGATTAGAAAAAATGAAAGGCAGACAACAAGGAGCAAAAAATGATAAACGCGGTTGAAAAGGCACGGGTGCTGACAGAAGCTTTGCCGTATATTAAGAAATTTACGGGCGCGACGTTTGTTATTAAATACGGCGGAAGCGCCATGGCAGAGGAAAAATTCAGAAACTTTTTCATGGAAGATGTCGCGCTTTTAAACTACGTGGGCGTGCGCACGGTACTTGTCCACGGCGGCGGCGACGATATCTCGGCGATGGCGAAAAAACTTGGCAAAGAGGCTGTTTTTGTGAAAGGGCACAGGGTGACTGACAGAGAGATGCTTGATATAGCTTCCATGGTGCTTATAGGCAAAGTTAATAAGGATATTGTGCGCAGTTTAAACCTGCACAACCTTAACGCCATTGGTTTGTCGGGCAAGGACGGCAACCTTCTTATTGCCAAAAAGAAGAAGGAAGGCAATGTTGACATCGGTTTTGTGGGCGAGGTTACAAAAGTAAATACCGGCCTGCTGGATACGCTTGAAGAAAAAGGATACCTGCCGGTGATAGCGCCCATAGGAACGGACGCGGAAGGAAACGGATACAATATAAATGCTGACCTGGCTGCGGCGGAAATTGCAAAGGCGTTAAAAGCCGACAAGCTTATTTATATCACGGATACTGACGGCGTAAAACTGCACGGCAAATACGTGACAACGCTTAAAACAGCTGATATCGCCAAAAACATAAAAAACGGCCAGATAACGGGCGGCATGATACCCAAACTTAATTCGGCAAAAGAGACTGTGGCGTCAGGCGTAAAAAAAGTTCACATTATAAACGGGACAAAAGAGCATTCCATGCTTCTTGAAATCTTTACAAAGGAAGGGACAGGCACGGAAATAGTAAAATAAGTGCCGGGTAAAATTATGAATAACAAACTAAAAACTGACGATAAAAAATACATAGGCAATACTTTTAAGCGCTACGACGCGGTTTTTGCAAAGGGCAAAGGCGCGGTTATAACGGACACTGCCGGGAAAAAATACATTGATATGCTTGCCGGTGTGGCGGTTAACCTGCTGGGATACAACGATGAAAAGGTTAACGCGGCCATGATAGGGCAGATAAAAAAGTACACACACACCTCAAACTGGTTTTACAGCCCGCAGCAGATAAAACTTGCGGAGTTGCTTGTAAAAAATTCATTCGGCAGCAAGGTGTTTTACGTTAATTCCGGCGCGGAAGCAACCGAGGTCGCGATTAAAATTGCCCGCAAATGGGGCGTGCTTAACAAAAACGGCGCGTATAAAGTAATCACAATGCGCAACAGCTTTCACGGCAGGACAATAGCGGCCTTAACCGCGACAGCGCAGGAAAAGTTCCATAAATATTTAAAGCCGCTTCCTGAAGGTTTTATGTACGCGGAATTTAATAATGTTTCATCCGTGGAAAAGCTTATTGATGATAAAACAGCTGCAGTCCTTGTGGAGCCCATTCAGGCCGAAGGCGGCGTGCTGCTGCCCGATAAAAATTATTTTAAAGAATTAAAAGCGCTGTGCGAAAAAAATAACGTGCTTTTGATAGCCGACGAGGTTCAGACAGGCCTTGGCAGGACAGGCAAACTTTTTGCATACCAGAATTTCGGCATAAAGCCGGATATGATGACGCTTGGAAAGGGATTAGGCGGCGGGCTTCCGCTGTCAGCTGTTGTAATTTCCAAAGAACTTGAAGGCGTTTACACTGTGGGAGACCACGGCACAACAATGGGAGGCAACCCTGTTGCATGCGCCGCCGGATACGCGGCTCTTGCGCGGATAAACAAAAAACCGGTTTTAAAACAGGTGGTTGAAAAAGGCGCGTTTATGGTTAAGGCTTTAAAAGCGCTTAATAACCCGGCGATAAAAGACGTAAGGGGAATGGGCCTTATCATAGGCGTGGAATTAAAAAGCGACACGGCTTCGTACGCCGCGGCAAAAGCGCTTAAGAACGGCGTGATAATCAACGCGTGCAAACCGAATGTGTTAAGGCTTGTGCCTTCTTTGATAATAAGCAAAAAACAGATGGAGCAGGCTGTAAAAGCAATTGATAAGTCGCTTTATTAAAAAGTATTTTAAAGAAAAACACGGAGGTTGTAATGGTAAATAAACTTTCAAAAAAAGACCTGTTGACGCTTGACGAGTACACAAAGGATGAAATTTCACTGATACTTTCGGTTTCGGAGAATATCAGGACAAAACAGAAAAACGGCGAAATGTTTGTGCCCCTTCTTGGAAAAGCGCTTGGAATGATTTTCAGGAAGAGCTCCACGCGCACAAGGGTCTCTTTTGAAATAGGCATGTTTCAGCTTGGCGGCGCGGCTTTATATTTAAGCCCGAACGACATGCAGCTTGGCCGCGGTGAAACCGTGGCTGATACGGCAAGGGTTCTGTCGCGTTATCTGGACGGCATAATGATAAGGACGTATGACCACGCTGAAGTTGAAGAACTTGCGGCAAACGCGACCATACCCGTTATAAACGGCCTTACTGATTTCACGCATCCCTGCCAGATACTGGCGGACATACTTACGATAAAAGATAAGAAAAAAGTATTAAAGGGCATTACAGTCGCGTATGTGGGCGACGCCAATAACGTCTGCAATTCGTGGATGTTCGGAGCGCCCAAGGCGGATTTGAATTTAAGGGTGGCATCGCCAAAAGGATACGAACCGGACCCGGCGGTTTTTGCCAGGGCAAAAAAGTCCGCAGCTGATAACGGGACAGAACTTGTGTTTACAAATGACCCGCGCGCTGCCGTTGAAAACGCGGATGTTATTTACACGGACGTGTGGGTAAGCATGGGTCAGGAAGCCGAGTCTGAAAAAAGGAAAAAAGAATTTGACGGTTTTCAGATAAATTCAGAACTTGTTCGGCTTGCCAAAAAGGACGCCATAATCATGCACTGCCTGCCGGCGCACAGGGGCGAAGAAATATCGGCAGAGGTGATAGATGGGCCGCAGTCAGTGGTATTTGACGAAGCGGAAAACAGGCTGCACGTGCAGAAAGGCGTCATGGCGCTTTTAATGGGAAATAAATAAAAGCCGCAAAAAGCGGATTATAAAATAAAAAGCGAGGAAAATAAAATGGCAAAGAAAGTCAATAAAGTTGTACTTGCGTATTCGGGCGGGCTTGATACATCCGTAATCGTGCCGTGGTTAAAAGAAACTTACGGCTGCAAAGTAATAGCGTGCGTGGTTGACGTGGGCCAGAAAGACGATTTTAAGGCCACGGAAAAAAAGGCCATAGCCAGCGGCGCGGATAAAGTGTACGTGCTTGATAAAAAAGAAGAATTCATGAAAGAATACGTGTTCCCGATGATAAAGTCAGGCGGGGTGTATGAAGGCAAGTACCTTCTTGGCACATCAATAGCAAGGCCTATAATCGCAAAAGCTCAGGTGGAAATAGCGTTAAAAGAAGGGGCGGACGCGGTATCGCACGGCGCCACAGGCAAAGGCAATGACCAGGTGCGTTTTGAACTTACATATAAAGCGCTTGCGCCGCACCTTACCATTATAGCCGCGTGGAAAGATGACAACTGGACAATCCGTTCAAGGTCAGAAGCCATTGATTACGCCAAGGCGCACGGAGTGCCGGTGCCTGTCACAAAAAAGAAACCATATTCGGAAGATGATAATCTGTGGCACATTTCGCATGAGGGCGGCATACTTGAAGATCCGGCAAAGGAATGCCCGGAAGAAGTATTAAGCAGGATAGCCACAATTAAAAAGGCATCAGAGACGCCGCAGTATGTCACAATTAATTTTGTGAAAGGCATTCCTGTAGGGCTTAACGGCAAAAAAATGGAGCCTGTCGCCCTTCTTACAAAGTTGAACGAGCTTGGCGGAAAACACGGCATAGGATTTGTTGACATGGTTGAAAACAGGCTTGTGGGCATTAAATCCAGGGGAGTTTATGAAACGCCCGGAGGCACGCTTCTGCTGGCCGCCCATAAAGAACTGGAAGAAATCACGCTGGACAGGGACACCGCGCATTATAAACAGCAGATGGAACTGAAGTTTACTGAACTGATATATAACGGAATGTGGTTCGCGCCTTTAAGGGAAGCCATTTCCGCGTTTATTGACAAGACGCAGGAAACGGTGACAGGCGACGTTAAACTGAAATTGTATAAAGGTCACGTAATACCCGCGGGAAAAACATCGCCCAACAGTTTGTATTCAATGGCTTACGCGACATTTGAGGAAGATGAAGTATATTCGCAGAAGGACGCCAAAGGTTTTATCAACCTTTACGGGCTGCAGCTTAAGATTTTCAACCAGGTAAACAGGAAGAAAAAATAAACATAATTTACAAAGGTGAAAAATGGCGAAGACATGGCAGGGCAGGTTTAAAAAACAGATAGATCCGGAAGCGGATAAATTCAATGCTTCAGTGTCATTTGATAAAAGGCTTTTTAAACACGATGTGGCCGCGGGAATTGCGCACGCGGGCGCCCTTTCACGCGCGGGTATAATTACCGCGGCAGAGGGGAAAAAGATAACATCAGGCCTTAAAAAACTGCTTGCCATGGAGAGCCGCATTGATTTTTCAAAATATGAAGATGTGCATTCCGCGGTGGAAATGGAATTAACCGCCCTTATCGGCGATGCCGGCAAAAAACTTCACACCGGCCGCAGCAGGAATGACCTTGTGGCCACGGATACCCGCCTGTACGTTATGGAAGACAGCGCGCTTATAGAAAAAGAATTAAAGCTGTTATTAAAAGCGCTGTTAAAGCTGGCAAAGAAAAACACGCGTAATTTTATAAAGGGCTACACGCACATGCAGCAGGCGCAGTATGTTTCAGCCGCGCACTGGGCAATGGCGTATTTTGAAATGTTCAAACGCGACCTTGCGCTCCTGAGTACTTTCAGGGACAGGGTATCGGTAATGCCGCTGGGTTCCGGCGCGATAGCCGGAAGCAATTTTGCCATTGACCGCGCGTACACTGCAAAGGCGCTTGGTTTTAAAGCCGCGTGTGCAAACAGCATGGACGGCGTTTCTGACAGGGATTTTGCAGCTGATTTCTGTTATTTCTCCGCGCTGTCATCCGTGCATCTTTCACGCATGGCGGAAGAAATTATAATTTACGCGACAACAGAATTTAACCTGATTGACATTGACGACTCTTTCGCGACAGGCAGCAGCCTTATGCCGCAGAAAAAGAACCCCGACATAGCCGAACTTTTAAGGGGCAAGTCAGCCGGTTTTATGGGTAATTTATTATCTGTGCTGGCAATGATGAAAGGGCTTCCGCTTACTTATAATAAGGATATGCAGGAAGATAAAGAAACCCTTTTCAGGTCATTGGACGGCATAAAGTCGTGCCTGCACATAGCGGCAAGGCTTATTGACAACATAGCGTTTAAAAAAGACAATAATGAAAATACTTTTATGTATTCGGTTGACGTGGCGGATTACCTTGTGGAAAAGGGCGTGCCTTTCCGTGACGCGCATGAAATTACGGGGAAACTTGTGGGATACTGCGTGGAAAATGGAAAACAGTTCACGCAGCTTTCAAAGGCGGAACTTGCTTCTATTTCGCCCAAACTTGACGCGGGCATGATAGCGTCGTTAAACCCGGAAAAATCCGCCAATATGAAAAAAACTGCGGGTTCGCCTTCTGTTAAAAGCGTTGAAAAACAGATTGCGGACGCGGAAAGGTTTATTAAATAAATGAAGGCTTCACAGCACGCCATTGTGGCGGTGCCTACAAGCATAAGTTTGTGGGTGCTGACAGGATATAATATCTGGTATCTGTTAATGTCCCTTTTTCTGGGGTTTCTGATAGACGTGGACCATGTCTGGGACTATGTCAGGGAAGAAAGAAAATTTGACTTCAAGCATATGTTTATCAAATCATACACAGGCGATTTTAAAAAACTGCATATAGTATTTCACTGCCTGGAATACGTCCCTATTGCCTGGATAATAGGGCTTATTATCGGCGGCGAAGCTGTAACTTTTGCCGCTGTGTTCACGATAGCGTACCTGTCGCACATGATACCGGATTTACTTTCAAATAACGTGCACCCTTTGGGTTATTTTTTTATTTTCAGGGCAATGAAAAAATTTGAAATGCGCGAAATATTTCATCAGGAAGACACCTGGGCAAAGAAATAAAAGTAAGATTCTATATATGATTTTGGAGGGTTGATTAATGGGACTTTTGCTTATGCTTCTTGCTGCCGTGATTTTTATAACCGCCTACCATACTTATGGAAGGTGGATAGCGCGCAAATTTAAAATTGATTTTAATAAAAAAACGCCTGCTCATGAACACCGCGACGGCGTTGATTTTGAACCGGCAAAAAGGTACGTGCTTTTAGGCCACCACTTCGCGTCAATCGCGGGTGTGGGCCCGATAGTGGGGCCTATTGCGGGAGCCATGTTCGGCTGGCTGCCGGTTTTTTTATGGATAATTATCGGCAATATCTTTATGGGGGCTGTTCACGACTTTGCTTCGCTTGTGGTGTCGGTCAGAAACGGCGGCAAGTCCATCGGCGGCCTTATGGAAGAATATCTTGGCAAAGCAGGCAAAAGGGTTTTTCTTGTTTTTACCTGGCTTGCGCTTATTCTTATAATTGCGGTTTTTACAATTGTCGTGGCCAACACGTTTACAGCCTATCCGCAGGTGGCAACAGCTTCCGGTACATTCATGATAACCGCCGTGCTGTTTGGCTACGCGGTATATGTTAAGAAAGCGCCTTTATTTATTTCCACGGTAATAGGAGTGGCGCTTCTGCTTGCAGGTATAGCGGTCGGAGGGGTGTTTCCGGCAAAGTTCGGTTATACTGTCTGGGTAATAGTGCTGCTGGCGTATATTTTTATTGCTTCTGTTACCCCTGTGTGGATACTTCTGCAGCCAAGGGATTACCTTAATTCATTCCTTCTTTATATGATTATACTTGCCGGTTTTATCGGAGTCATAGCGTACAGGCCGGATATATCTCTTCCGGCGTTTACAGGATTCAACGTCAAAAACACGGGCTACCTGTTCCCGATACTTTTTGTAACCGTGGCCTGCGGCGCCATTTCCGGTTTTCATTCCATTGTGGCTTCGGGCACGGTATCCAAACAGCTTGATACAAAAAAAGATATGCAGTTTGTGGGATACGGCGGGATGCTGCTGGAAGGCATGCTGGCGGTAATTGCGCTTATCACCGCCGCAATGCTGACACAGCAGAACTATATGTTGTCTTTGTCCGTGGGCAAACCCGAAGAAATATTTATTAAAGGGATAGCCGCTTTTACAGTTAAACTTGGAATTCCTTTTGAAGCCGGGGTTTCTTTTTGCGCGCTTGTAATCAGCGCGTTCGCGTTAACCACGCTTGACACCGCTGCAAGGCTTGGCAGGTACACTTTTCAGGAACTTTTTGAAGTGAAAAAAACCAATAATCCCGTATTCGGAAATATGTATGTGGCTACAATAATTACAGTAGGGGTTGCCGCGTTGTTTGCTTTTAACAAAAGCGGCACAATGGCAATCTGGCCGGTGTTTGGGTCAGCCAATCAGCTTCTGGCGTGCCTTGCGCTTCTTGCCGTGACCGCGTACTTTGCCAAGAGAAAAGAAAACAATCTGTTTGTAAAGATACCGGCGTTATTTATGTTTCTTGTAACGGTATCCGCTATAGCATTTTTAATGGCCAAAAATTTTGCGGCAAAGAATTATCTGCTTGCCGTGCTGGCGCTGCTGCTTCTGGGCACCGCGCTTTATGTGGTTAAACTGGCAAGGGATAAAAAGGTGATATAGTTGGCGAAAAATAACGAATTTGAAAAACTTAAAGGCATTATGCGTGCCCTGCGCGCGCCGGACGGCTGTCCGTGGGATAAAAAACAGACGCATAAATCCCTGCTTCCATATGTGATAGAAGAAGCGTATGAGGTCATTGATTCCGTAAATAAAAAAAATGACAATGAGCTTAAAGAAGAGCTTGGCGATTTGCTGCTGCAGGTGGTGTTTCACGCGCAGATAGCAAAAGACAGGGGAAAGTTTGATATTGATGACGTGATAAAAGGCATTAATCACAAACTTATATCACGGCACCCGCACGTGTTCGGGGATAAAAAGGGGATTAATACCGGAAAACAGGTTAAGGATTTCTGGGAAGCCCAAAAGAAAAAAACAAAAAAGCGCAAATCCGTCCTTGAAGGCGTGCCAAAGGGAATGCCCGCCCTTCTGCGCAGCAGAAGGCTTATAAGCAAGGCGGTTACAACCGGATTTAAATGGAAAGACGCGGCAGGCGTTTTTAGAAAGGTGGAAGAAGAAGCCCGGGAAGTTAAAAAAGAGATAGTATCAAAGAACAAAAAACTTCTGGCAGAAGAGCTTGGCGACCTTATGTTTGTAACCGCGGCGCTTGCGTATTACAGCGGGATAAATCCGGAAGAGGCGCTTCACAGGGCAAATGATAAATTTATAAAAAGGTTCGGAAAAATAGAGGGTAAACTGCATAAGAAAATAACAGAGAAAGAGATGCTTAAATTATGGAATACAACAAAGAAAAGGAAAAATAATGGTAAATAACAAAAACAGAAGGCACGTAAAATGGCTTTATGACGAACTGCCAAAGCTGGAAGCTGATAAAGTTGTAACCGGGGCGGTATCCGAGAAAATAAGAAATTATTACGGCAGCCTTGTTGATAAGAACGCGGTGCATCCTGTGCTTGCAATATTTTATGTTATGGGTTCGGTGCTGATTGGGCTGGGCATAATACTGTTAATTGGATATAACTGGGACAATATACCAAGGCTGTTTAAGGTTATAACGTCATTATTGCCTGTTACAATCGGAATGGGCGCGGGGTATTTTACATATAAGAAAGGCATGGGAAAATCATGGAAAGAAGGCGTTGCTGTATTCTGGTTTTTATCAATAGGCGCGACAATTGCCCTGATTTCACAGACGTACAACATACACGGTGAAATTGCGGATTTTTTCCTTATTTGGCTTATTCTGGGATTTCCCGTAATTTATGTTTTGAAAAGCCCTATGGCTTATTTTTTATATATGGCAGGCGCTGTTACCTGGGCTTCCATTGTTCAGATAGACGGAGGTTTTGCCACCGCCTTCTGGCTGTTCATCGCGGCGGCAATGCCTTTTTACATTAAGCTGTTTATTGAAGACAGGTATTCGCCTGTGGTCATAAGAACTTCTTTTATCACAGCGGCGGCTTTCACGTCAGCTGTGGGGCTTACGCTTGAAAAGTGCGTGCCGGGGCTTTGGATGATAATTTACTCATCGTTATTCTGTTTTATTTACATGTTAAGCGCGCGGCTGTATGATGACAATGAACCGGCAATTAAAAAACCGTATAACTGGTTTTCCGCCGTTGGAATAGCGGTACTTATGCTGCTTTTGTCTTATGACTGGGCGTGGGATTCCATAGGCTGGAATCATTACAGGCACGGCGGTAATTTTTACGAGCAGGCCGCTGTTTTTGACTACCTGCTGACTGTTGTCCTGCCGGCTTGTGCCGTGTATATGATGGTGGATGTAATAAAATCAAAAAAGAAAATGATACTTGATTATGGCGCGTCTTTTGTGATTGTCATTGCGTGTTATATATTTGTGGCGCTTGCGGGTAAAGTGCTTGGCGATACAGCGGTGGCTGCCGCGCTGTTTTTTATAAATATATATATAGTGTATTTAAGCGCGGTTACGATAAAATTTGGAATAGAAAACAGGCATATGATGACGGTAAATTCCGGGATGTTTTTGTTTGGAATTCTTGTGCTTTTAAGGTTTCTTGATATGGATTTAAGCCTTCTGATAAGGGGCGTTGCTTTTATTATCATGGGTGTTGTTTTTCTTGTTTCCAATTATTATATAAGCAGAAGGATATCAGCTGATGAAAAAAGATAAACCTTTTTATATCCTGATTTTTAAAGGGGTTTTAATTATTCTGCTGGCAGGGCAGGCGGCTTTTCCGGTTTATACAATAATTAAAAGCGAACTTGCCCTTAATTCCGGTGCCGAGTATAAATTCCTTGTGCGGCCGGCTGACCCTTATGACCCGTTCAGGGGCAGGTTTGTGACTTTAATGTTTGAAAACAGCACGGCAAAAGCGTTTGCGGTATTAAAATATAACGAAATGGCTGATGGCGTGCTTTTTGTTGACAAGGACGGGTTTTCTTATGTAAGTGAACTTTATAAGCATAAAACCGTAAAATCCTCTGACGCGGTTGTTACCGTAAGGATTACCGGGAAAATTTCAAAAAATGCGGAAACCAGGTTTGAGTATTTAAATAATAAACTGTTTATGAACGAGAAAATTGCCCCGGCTGTGGACAGGGCTATGCGGGCTTATAACGGGAAAATTTATGTTAAAGCTTCCGTAAAAAACGGCGATATGATATTAAAGAATCTTTATTTTGACGGCGTTGAAGCTTCAGAGTATGTGAAAAAAGAAGTCAAATAACACCTTATATTATTGACTTTTATTATATAATTGTGTAACTTGTTAACTTAGCGTTAAGATGTGGAAAGGTGGCCGAGTGGCCGATGGCAGCTGACTGCTAATCAGTTGGTCCGGGTAACCGGGCCCGGGGGTTCGAATCCCCCCCTTTCCGCCATTGATTTCAAGACTGCGTTTGATGGCACCAAATTAAGTGTAATATGCGGCAACGGGATTCGAAGCGAACTGCCGCCAAAAAAACATTTAATAACTGTTTTTTTGGAAAAGTCCGGCATTTTGAAAGATATCACAGTTGGTATTCGGAGGACTAGTCTAATGGTAAGGCATCTGACTTGAAATCAGACGGGTGAAAGCCCTTGGGGGTTCGAGTCCCTCGTCCTCCGCCATATAAATAAAAAAGCCACAGGTTTTTTACCCTGTGGCTTTTTTATTTTAGGCAGAGGGACTCGAACCATATTTGTTGACAAGGATTTTATGCAGTATAATGTATTTAAAAGAAAGGGGACTGAGAATGAAATGTAATTTATGTGAAAAAGAGATTGATAATTATACCAAGCAGTTTCATCAGTTTGCCGTTGATGAAAAACACACCTATGATATATGCGGTGACTGTATAGATAAATTCATCAAATGGCAGGGAGAAAAGTATTCTGTCCTGTTTCCGACAAGGGCGATGAAAAAAAGGTTTAAAAAATAGTAATCAGGGGATAGTGTTTTTAATGCTTATGTCACAAATTGTTTGACACAACACCGCTAATATATTACAATAATGGTGATATATAAAAATAAGGAGGGTAATTATGAATAAGACAGCGGTTTTAGCATTATCATTAGTTTTAACAGTTCTTTTTTCGGCAAGTGTTTTGGCGCATTGTGACACTGTTGAAGGCCCGCTGATAAAGGAGGCAAAAGCTGCATTTGAGAAAAAAGATGTAACACCGGTTCTTAAGTGGGTTAAAAAAAATGATGAAAAGGAGATAAAATTAATATTTGCGGAAGCTCAAAAAGCCGCTGCTGCCGGCGCGAAGGAAATTGCAGAAAAGTATTTTCTTGAAAACCTTGTCCGTGTGCACAGGGTGGGTGAAGGCGCTTCATATACCGGTATAAAACCTGAAGGTACAAAAATTGATGCGGCAGTATTAATGGGGGACAAAGCGCTGGAAAAAGGTTCTGTCAAAGAACTGACGGACAAACTTACAGAACATATAACTGCCGAAGTAAACAAAAGGTTTGAAAATGCAGTGGCACTCCGCAAAACCGCTGATAAAAGCCCGGAACAGGGACGTAAATACATTGAAGCGTATATCAGCTACATACATCTTGTGGAAAATCTGCACGGCCTTATTAAATCTGAAAGCGAATCGGGGCATAAACATTAAATTATTGTATTTTTATAATGCCATACCCGGGGCCGGTTATTGCATAAAGAGAGCGTAACCGGCCCTTGTCTGTTAATAAATAACGGATTTGACAAATAATATTTTATAATATATATTTATAATATAAAATATTATAAAGGAGGCTTCTATGAAAAAGGTAAAAGCGTTAAGCATAACAATACCCGGGGAGCTTACGGAAAAACTGCATAAAATAAGCAAAGCGGAAAATAAAAGCGTAAGTTTTGTAATAAGCGAAGCGGTTATGTCGTATTGCGGCAAAAAAGAGCTTGAAGAAGCGCGCGCGGAGTTTTCGGAAAGGGCAAGAAAAATGGGTGTTGTAAGCGAAGAGGATATTGACAGGGTTATTCATGAATACAGGCAGGAACGTAAAAGTGCAAAGAATCACCGTTGATACAAACATACTTATATCAGCTTTTGTTTATCCAGGTACAACTGTAATTAAAATTTTTGATTACATATTTGACGGCAGAATAAGACTTGGCCTGTCTGATGAAATTTTAAGGGAATTTACAGGCGTATGCGTCAGAAAATTTGATTACGAAGCTGAAACCGCGGTGAAGTACGCGGATTTAATACGCCGGCATTGTGTTATTGTATATCTAAAACAGAAGTTGAATATCATAAAAGATGAGCCTGATAACAGGATACTTGAATGCGCGGAAGAATTTAAAGCCGATTTTATAATTTCCGGTGACAAGCATATACTGGACGTTAAAAAGTTTAAAGGAATCAAAATGTTAAAACCGGCTGACTATATAAAAATACTTTAACAATATTTAAAATTCAAAAGAATTTCAGGAGGCAATAATGCAGGATCCTAAAACACATCTTGACAGAAATGAAACCCTGCGCAGTATAAGGGACAGAAGAAGCATACGCACGTTTGCTGACAGGCAGGTCAGCGACGATGACCTGCTGGCGATACTTCACGCGGCCCACCAGGCGCCGTCCGCCCATAATCAGCAGCCGTGGAAGTTTATTGTCTTAAAAGATAAGGCAAAAAACGACCTTGCGGCAATGGTAAGCGAACGTTCGTCAAATTTCCCAAAGCCCTCTGCCGCGCTTTTAAGGATGGCTTCCCGCAGCATTATTAACGCTCCGGTTGTCGTGGCTGTAATGAATACCGGCGAGCTTATTGAAAGGGGAACCGAACTTTTTAAGATGGATAAAGAAATTGCGCATGATTTTTTCAGGATAATGGAAGTTCAAAGCTCCGCAGCAAGCGTGCAGAATATGCTCTTAGCCGCAACCTCGCTGGGGCTTGGCACTGTATGGCTTGGAGTGCTTGCGTTAATGCAGAAGGAAGTGCTTGGATTTTTCGGCGAGCCCGAAGGCGAATTTGTGGCAATTGTCCCCATCGGCTATCCGGTTAAACCCGGTGTTCAGCCCGCCAAACACGCGCTTGATATGGTGGTAAAGTACCTGTAATTTCAGTAAAGAGGAAACGGTTTATATAAAATAAAAAAAGCCCCTGCCTTTTGGCAGGGGCTTTTTGCATTATAAATTCCGGCTTATTCGTCCCAGCCGATTAAAATACCGACTGCTATCGTTACATACCCCCCGATAATAAGAAAGGGCGCGACAGCACCGGCCCAGTTGCTGGCATCCGGATTCACAAGCGATAAAATATAGTATCCAAGCACAAGCACGGCAAGGGCCGCGCCTATCACATAAAGCCCTGTCTTTTTTTTGCCCTTTGTTTCCTTTTTTATTTCGTCAGCCATTTTATCCCTCCGTAAACCTTATTTTGTTATCTTTTCAATTCCGCCCATATACGGCCTTAAAACTTCAGGCACAATTACTTCCATGTTTTCCGTCTGGTACGCTTCAAGTATGGCAGGCAATAATCTTGAAGTGGCAAGGCCGGAGCCGTTTAATGTATGCACGTGGCGCGTCTTGTTTTCTTTGTCCTTAAAGCGTATTTTTGCCCTGCGCGCCTGGTAGTCGGTAAAACAGCTGCAGGAAGAAGTTTCCCAGTAACGGGCAGCGCCTTCGTGCCATACTTCAATATCATATGTCTTGGCCGAAGAAAAGGTCATATCTCCGGTGCAGAGCAGCATTACTCTGTAATGCAGGTTAAGTTTCTGCAGTATGCTTTCCGCGTCCTTTAAAAGTTTTTCAAGTTCGTCAAAAGATGATTCCGGCGTGGTAAACTTTACCAGCTCCACCTTGTTAAACTGATGCATGCGCACTATGCCTTTCATATCCTTGCCGTAGCTGCCCGCTTCTTTCCTGAAACACGGGGTATAAGCGGCGTAGCATACAGGAAGGTTTTTTTCCGGCAGTATTTCATCCCTGTGAAAATTGGTGACAGGCACTTCGGCCGTGGGCACAAGGAAATAAGACGGTTCTGTCAGTTTAAAGGAATCTTCCTCAAATTTTGGAAGCTGGCCCGTGCCGGTCATGGATTCGCGGTTGACAAGTATGGGCGGGAATAATTCCGTATACCCGTTTTCGCCTGTCTGTACATCAAGCATAAAATTTATAAGCGCGCGTTCAAGCCTGGCGCCCGCGCCTTTGTAAAAAACAAACCTTGCGCCCGTGACTTTTGCGGCGCGTTCCGGATCCAGTATTCCAAGGTGTTCGGCTATTTCCCAGTGGGTCTTAGGCTTAAAAGAAAAACCTTTTTTTGCGCCCCATTCAGATGTTTTGACGTTTGCTTCGGCGTCAGCGCCTGAAGGCACTGATTCATCCGGCATATTGGGTATGTATAAAAGCTTAATATTCAGCTCTTCATCAAGTTTTGCAAGATCCGCGTCCAGTGATTTTACCTTTTCCGAAGCTGCTTTCATTTCGGCCAGCAGCGCTGACGCGTCTTTTCCCTCTTTTTTTAATTTTGCTATTTCAGGGTTCTTTTTGTTGTTTTCGGCTTTTAACGATTCCACCGTTCCTATTATATCGCGGCGTTTTAAATCAACTGCCAGCACTTCGTCTATAGATTCAGGTTTTACCCCTTTTTTTGCAAGGGAAGCCTTTACCGCATCCGGATTTTCACGTATTAACTTAATATCAAGCATATCACACTCCGTCTATTATAGTAGGATTGTTAAACAGGGTATATTATAAAGGAAAGACGGATTTTTTCAAGAAAATAGTATGAAGGGCGGAGGGTCGGAAGGTCAGAAGATTGGAAGGTCGGAATAATAACGCTATTTGTGGAGCTTAACCTAAGTTTTTAAGGTTTTATGCTGACCATCTGAACATCCGACCTTCTAATCTTCCAACATATTTTTCATTGACTTTCCCTGTGCCGGGAGTAACATTATAATATTATGGAAACAAAACCGGTTCAATTATCAGAAAAACAGAGCACAGGCGAAGAAATAGCAAACAGCATAATACACGGCATAGGCGCTGTATTAAGCATAGCCGGCCTTGTAATGATAATTGTTATTGCTTCAAAAAAGGGCGGGGCTTTAAGAATCACCACGCTTTCCATATATGGCGCAAGCATGATAATTATGTTTCTTATGTCAACAATGTCACACGGCCTTGTACCTGTTAAGGCAAAAAACGTTTTTGAAATACTTGACCATTCATCTGTTTATACCCTTATAGCCGGAACTTATACTCCCATATGTCTTATTCTTGTGGGAGGCGCATGGGGCTGGACATTTTTCGGGATTGCGTGGGGGCTGGCAATACTTGGCATAATATTTAAAGTTTTTTTTACCGGAAGATATATTAAACTGTCGTCGGCTATTTATGTGGTAATGGGCTGGCTTGTGTTGGCCGCGATATGGCCGGTTATAAAAATAGTGCCTAAAGAGTTCCTGTTATGGCTGTTAGCGGGCGGGCTGCTGTATACTTTTGGCGTGATATTTTATGTGTGGCGAAGGATTAAATTTCACCACGCCATATGGCATTTGTTTGTGCTTGGTGCTGCTGTGTGCCACTTTTTTGCCCTGCTTTTATTTGTTGCTTAATTTTAAATGTCAGGAGGAATGTCATGGCAATAATGGATATTTCAATTGTTCCAATAGGAACCAATAAAACGTCGGTAAGCGAGTATCTGGTAAAGGCGATAAAGATACTTCAGGAAAACGGGGTAAAATACCATATCTGCCCCATGGGGACGGTTGTTGAAGCTGACGTTAAAGACCTTTATGAATACGCGCGCACCATGCACGAAGAGGTTTTTTCGGATATTGACGTGCAGAGGGTTGTGGTGACAATAAAAATAGACGACAGGCGCGATATTCACGGTGTGACTATGGAGAAAAAAGTAAAATCGCTTGGCGACAAGGTAAGATACAAAAAATAAAAAGCAGCGGGGGAAAAATGAAGTATATATTCGGACCGGTGGCTTCAAGAAGGCTTGGCCTGTCTCTTGGCGTTGACCTGCTTGGAAAGAAGCACTGCAACTTAAACTGCGTATATTGCGAGCTTGGCAGGACAGAAGGGGCTTCGCTTTCAAATCAGCGCGGGTTATTTGTAAAAACAGAGGATGTGGCGGCGGAGCTGGAAGCGTATTTTAAAAACGGCGGCAAAGCTGATGTGGTGACGTTTTCCGGCGCCGGAGAGCCGACGCTTGCCCTTAACTTAAAAGAAATGATAGAAAAAGCCAAAAAGATATCGCCGTGTAAAGTGGCTGTGCTGACAAACGGGGTGCTTTTATACCTTCCGGAAGTAAGGGATGCGCTGTCCGGAGCGGATATTGTGGTGCCTTCATTTGACGCCGCCACAAAAAATACTTTTCTGAAGGTTAACAGGCCGGCAGCGGGGGTAAGTTTTGAAACAATGCTGCACGGGCTTAAGGAATTTTGTTTCAGTTTTAAGGGCAGGATATTTCTGGAAATACTTCTTGTTGAAGGCATTAACGACAGCCTGCAGGAGCTCTTTGAAATGCGCAGGTTTATCAATGAGCTTGATAACATAGAAAAAATTCAGTTAAATACGGTGGCGCGCGCAGGCGCGGAAGAATACGCCAAACCCGTTGACTCGGACGCGGCAAAACGCGCGTGCCTGATACTTGGCCCCAAAGCGGAAGCTGTCTCCGGTTATTCCGGCGCCAGGATAGAAGCGCAGGAACAGGAGTTAAAAAGCATTATTTATGAAAGCACAAGGCTAAGGCCCGTATCCGCGCAGGAGGCAAGCCTTATGCTGAACGTAAGCGAAGCCGAAGCGCAGGAACTTTTATGGGAACTTGAATATGACGGCGTTGTGGAAAAGACTGTAAGGGACGGAAAGGAATTTTTCCTGGGCAAACAGGGCTGAATATGAGCGCCTGTACACGTCCCGGAGCAATAATATGAAAACATATCCCGAATGCCTGCCGTGCCTGTTAAGGCAGGCCATACAGGCATCGCGCCTTGCCGGTGCTGATGAAGCAAAAGTAATGAAGGCCGCAGCCCTTGCCGAAGAGTTTTTAAAAAACGTTGATATAAATAATAATCCCCCGCACATAAGCCGCAACATGCACAGGATAATAAGGGCAGAGCTGGGCAACCCCGACCCTTACCTTGATATTAAAGAAAAATACAACCACATCGCCATGTCCATGTTTGATTCAATGAAATTAAGGGTTGCCAAATCCGATGACCCGCTTTTAACCGCGATAAGGGCGGCTATTGCCGGCAATGTTATTGATTTTGGCGCGCAGCTTGAATTTGACCTTGAAGCGGACCTTAATGATGTAATGACAAAGCAGTTTGCGGTTCTGGATTACGCCGCGTTTAAGGAAGCGCTGTCCGCGAATAAGGAAGTTTTATACCTTGGCGACAATACCGGGGAAACCGTGTTTGACAGGATACTGATTGAGGAAATAAAGCGCATTTACGGCACAAAGATAACTTATGTAATAAAAGAAAGCCCTATTCTGAATGACGCGCTTTTTCATGACGCGGTGTTTGCGGGTATTGATAAAACCGCGGATGTAATCTCTTCCGGCGCGGATTCCCCGGGAATTGTCCTTGAATACGCTTCGGATGATTTTAAAAGGCGTTTCTATTCCGCGGGGATGATAATAAGCAAAGGGCAGGGTAATTTTGAATCGCTTTACGGAGAGCCCGTACCCGCGTTCTATCTGCTTAAACTTAAATGCGATGTTGTGGCCAAGCACACAGGATTACCGCTTGGCGGGATTGTACTTTTGAAAGGATGAGGGACAGAGGGACGGAAGGTCAGAGGGACAGAGGGTTAAACCGACCATCCGTATATTTGTTTCTGCCTTTTTCGTTTTTAGCCGACCATACGTGCCTTCCCCTAACACTTACGCTCGTAAACTCGCGTAAGCCCGGGGATTTTCGCTTCGCAGGCTCGCTCCAACCGTCCCTCATGTTTCAGATTTTTATCTATTGATAATTATCATCCTATAAGTATAATGGTTGCCAGGGAAGCAATAAAAGAAAGAGGTGGCATATGTTTCTTGGATTCACGGGACCTAACGCGTCAGGCAAGGGCGAGGCGATAAAATATCTTGTTGAACAAAAAAAATTCACCGCATCTTCATTATCCGACATTCTGCGGGATGAAGCAAAGGCAAGGGGTAAAGAGCCGGTCAGGGATAATCTTATAATAATAGGAAATGAATTAAGGCAGAATGAAGGCGCCGCGGTGCTTGCGGCAAGGACAATAAAGAAAATAAAAAATTCTCCTCAGGCGGTTATTGACAGCATAAGAAACGTCTATGAGATTGAAGAATTAAGAAAAAACCTTCCGGGTTTTAAGCTTATCGGAATCAGCGCCGACGTAAAAACGCGTTTTGAAAGGTCGCTTAAACGCGCCCGCCCGGGAGACGCGGCCACGCTTGAAGAATTCATAAAAAAAGAGGAAAAAGAGAATACAGCCGATGAAAAGTCGCAGCAGCTTTCCCGCTGTTATGATATGGCGGATATAAAAATTGACAATTCCGGCACATTTGAACAGCTTACAGGGAAGCTGGATTCCATACTTAAGGAACTGGAGTATAAGCCGTATTCGCGCCCTTCCTGGGATGAATATTTTATGAAGATGGCTTATCTTGTCGCGGAACGTTCCACCTGCCTGCGCCACCATGTGGGAGCGGTAATTGTAAAAAATAATTACGTTGTTTCCACCGGTTATAACGGGGCGGCGGCGGGGGTAAAGGACTGCACAGAACTTGGCTGCCTGCGCGACCAGATGGGCATAGCATCAGGCACGCGCCATGAAATATGCCGCGCCATTCATGCCGAACAAAACGCCATCATACAGGCCGCGCTTCACGGCGGCGGAACCCAGGGTGCCACTGTGTACTGCACGCACTCTCCGTGCATTATCTGCGCCAAGATGGTGGTAAACGCAAAAATTAAAAGGTTCGTGACCGCAAACCATTATCCTGACAAAAGTTATCAGGACCTTTTTGCCGAAGCCGGAGTTGAATTCTGCGTGGTAAAAAGGCCGGAGCTCACGATATCCGTGCTTGATTAATATGAAGCGCGCAATACTCCTATTTTCCCTTATAGCGGCAGCTTTTACGGCTGTTCATGCGTCTAATTTTGACTTCCTGAAGGAATTTTTAGAGGAAGGCGATACACATGTTATTTATGTGGATAAACCGGCAAAAAAACTTTATCTTATGTCATCCGCGCTGGAAGTTCTTCTGACATATGACATCGCGTCAGGTTCGGGCGGCGCTGATAAAGTTTATCAGAAAGACATGTGCACGCCTGCCGGAGAGTACAGGATAACGGAGATTTATTCCATAATGGAGCCGTGGCAGCTGGCGCTTGCCAAAGAGAGGGTTAAAGATGCGGTTTTGAGCGGCGAAGAAAGCGCTGAAGCAAAAGAAAAACTCAGGTCTCTGCAAAAAAAATATATTGAAGGAATGGAAAACCTTAAGGCGCTGAATAAGACATTTTACAGGGCAAAAGACGGTTATACAAGATACGGGACAAATAATGACCTTGGTGATAATTCTTACGGGCCTGTTTTTATGAGGCTGAACTTCCCGACAGCAAAGGATTATAAAAAATATTATAAAGCCGTGAGGGAAGGCCTTGTGCCGAAAAATGAAGATGGCACGTACGCGGAAATTGGCGGCGGAATAGCAATTCACGGCACAAATGACCCGGTGTCAATCGGGCATAACGCTTCGCAGGGCTGCGTAAGGTTAAGGAATTCCGATATCATAGAACTGTCGTGGTATGTTAAGGAAGGGATGAAGGTGGTAATAAGATAACGAGGGACGGAAGGAAGGTCAGAGGGTCGGAAGGTCAGAAGGTCGGAGGGTCGGAAGGTCGGAAGGTTTGGTAGGCGCACCCTTTAGGGTGCGGTTGGAGCGAGCTTGCGAGCGGAAATCCCCGCGCTGAAGCGAGTTTACAAGCGTAAGCAGGCGGGGACAGATCGGCTGAAATAACACCAATATCGTACGGAGGAATGTGAAATGGCAAAAGTCGTAAAACTGTCGGCAAAGGACAAAGAACTGTCAGAGAAGATTCAAACAGTTTTTGATGAAACGGAAAAAGTAATCGTGGGACAGAAACATATGGTCCGTTCGCTTATAACCGGGCTTTTATGCAGGGGCCACATACTGCTTGAAGGCGTACCCGGCCTTGCAAAAACCCTTGCGGTAAAAACGCTTGCGGGCACAATACAGGCTTCGTTCTCCCGCATTCAGTTTACTCCGGATTTGCTGCCGGCGGATCTGACAGGCACAAGGATATACAATATTAAAACAGGCGAGTTTACAGTTTCACAGGGGCCTGTTTTCGCGAACATAATACTGGCTGACGAAATAAACAGGGCCCCTGCCAAAGTGCAGTCCGCCCTTCTGGAAGCCATGCAGGAAAAACAGGTGACAATAGGCGACAAAACTTTTAAGCTTGATGAGCCGTTTGTGGTCATGGCAACACAGAACCCTATAGAAACAGAAGGCACGTACCCGCTTCCCGAAGCGCAGGTTGACAGGTTCCTTATGAAAACCATAATCGGATATCCGACAAAAGAAGAGGAAAAAGAAATTCTTACAAGGATGACATCCGGAACCGAAGTAAAAGCTGAAAGGGTATTAAAGCCGAAAGATATTCTTGAAATGAGGGAAACGGTTGATTCAATTTTTGTGGATGACAGCATAAAGGATTATGTCACTGACATAGTATTTGCCACGCGCAATCCCGAAGAACACAAGCTTAAGCTTTCCCATCTTATAGAATACGGCTGTTCGCCAAGGGCGTCCATAAGCCTTATTCTCTGCGCGAAAGCGTTGGCTTTTATGGACGGCAGGGGTTATGTCTCGCCGGATGACATCAAAGAGTGCGCCTATGACGTATTAAGGCACAGGATAATTCTTTCCTATGAAGCGGAAGCCGAGGAAGTAAAATCAGACGATGTAATAACTCAGATAATAAACAAAATTAAAGTCCCGTAATGAAGTAAAAGGGCCGCCAGATGATTTCAAAAGATATCCTGAAACGAATCAAGAAAATAGAGATAACGGCAAAGCACCTTGTGAACACCGAACTTCAGGGAGAATACCTGTCATCATTCAAGGGCCGCGGCATAGAATTCACCGAAGTGCGTGAATATAATCCGGGTGATGACGTAAGGGTCATTGACTGGAACGTCACCGCAAGGATGAACGCGCCGTATATTAAAACTTTTATAGAAGAACGCGAAATGCAGGTTGTTTTTGCCGCTGACTTAAGCGGTTCTTTAAATTTTGGAACCAGGCAGACCTTAAAAAGCGGCCTTATGCTTGATTTTACCGCGGCTCTTGCGTTTGCCGCCGCGATAAACAGCGACAGGGTCGGGCTGCTTGGATTTACATCTGTTCCTGAAAAATATATCCCGCCTAAAAAAGGAAAAAAACACGTTTTAAGAATCCTGCGCGAGATTGTATATCACGAAAATAAAAACAAAGGCACGGACATCAGCGCGGCCATCATGCACCTTGTGCACGCTCTTAAAAAGAAAAGCACTGTATTCATTGTGTCTGACTTTCTTGATGATAAAGACATATCAGAACCGCTTAAAATATTAAGCCACAGGCACGAAGTGATAGCCGCGGTCCTGCGCGATCCCGCGGAATATGAAGTGCCGGATATGGGGATAGTGCCGTTTTTTGACCCTGAAACGGGGCAGACGCAGTGGGTTGACACTTCCGATACGGCGGGCAAATCCAAGGCATTAAAACTGCAGAGGGCAAAAGATGATAAATTATTCAGGCTTTTCAGAACTTTGGGGGTTGATTACATAAAACTTGAATGCGGAAGGCCGTATCTGAATGAAATAGTTTCTTTTTTCAAAAAGCGCGAGAAGAGGCTTTCAAGATGAGGTTTGAAAATGAAAATTTAATCCCAGCCGCTGCCATTATGGCGGCAATATTCCTGGCGGCGCTTGTTTTAAAACTTATATTCCGCGGAAAAGTGACACATTCAAATATAACGGGCATAAGCGTTAAAAAACCGATAACGCCTTTTTATGTATTTCTGCCTGATATTTTAAAATTAATCGCGGTGCTGCTTTTAATTACGGCGCTTTTAAGGCCGCAGTCGGTTAAAAAAGAGACGGAAGAAATAATCAAAGGTATTGATATCATAACCGTGCTGGATGTTTCCGGAAGCATGCAGGCGGACGACTTAAAGCCCAACAGGCTTGAAGCGGCAAAAAAGGTGATAAATGATTTTGTGTCAGGGTTAAAAAACGACAGGGTGGGTATGGTGGTGTTCGCCGGAAAAAGTTTTACCCAGTGCCCGCTTACGAATGATTATGAAATTATCCGCGCGTTTGTTGAACAGATAGGTTTTGAAACGGTAAAAATAGACGGCACCGCCGTAGGGGAAGCCATATTAAACGGCGTAAACAGGCTTGAAAATTCCGGCGCTTCAAAAGTAATGATAGTAATAACAGACGGGCGCAGCAATAAAGGAATGCCGCCTGATGAAGCGGCAAAGATTGCGGCTTACAAGGGTATAAAAATCTATACAATCGGAATAGGAAAAAAAGGCGGGGCGCAGGCTTATGGTTTTGACATTTACGGGAACCGCCGCCCTTATGTTGACAATTACGGAAGGCCGGTAATGTATGAAGAACCGGACGAAGAATCATTGGGGCGCGTGGCAGGCATAACCGGAGGCAAATATTTCAGGGCGACTGACAATAACGCCCTGCAGAGGATATATGAAACAATAGCGCAGCTTGAAAAGCAGGAAATAAAGGTAAAAAGTTATGAAAAACACGAAGACAAATTTTACGCTTTTTTAATTGCGGGCGTGATTCTGCTTCTTTTGGCGCTGCTGCTTGAAGCGTTAAAATTATTAAGAATTTAACCTCTGTACCGGGAAAAAGGAGAATGTTTTGAACTTTGGAAATGAAAAGGCATTATTAGTCCTGATAGCTGTGGTGCCTATATGCGCTTACCTTGGATACAGGGTATTTAGGATAATGCGCAATATCATGGGTTTTGCCGATAAAAACACGGCAAAAAGCGTACTGACGCCGGCGGATTACAGGCTGGTGGCGTTGAAGTATGTTTTGCTTTTTGCCGGTATGGCGCTTCTTGTTATAGCACTTGCCAGGCCGCAGGGCAAGCCCATACCGTTTGTAAATGAAGCGTCGGGCATTGACATCATGATAGCAATGGACGTTTCTTCCAGTATGGGCGCCGTTGATATGCAGCCAAACAGGATGGAAGTCGTAAAAAAGGGGCTGCATGATTTTATAAACTCCCTTGCGGGCGACAGGGTGGGCATGATGACCTTTGCCGGTGTGGATTTTATACAGTGCCCGCTTACCCTTGATTATGAAACATTAAACCTTATCATTGACGGGCTGTACCCCGGGATGCTGTCAAAAGACGGCACCGCGCTTGACGCTTCAATAAAAAGTTCGGTTGACCGGCTGCAGTCCAAGGGCGGGAAATCCAAAATACTGATACTTATAACCGACGGGGAAAATACCGAAGGCGGCGACCCCATATCGGCCGCCAGATACGCGGCTGAAAAGGGGATAAGGATATATACTGTAGGCGTCGGGACAAAAGAAGGCGGAAAAATACCGGAAGGCCGCGACGCGTGGGGAAGGATTTATTACAAAATTTACAAAGGCAGTGAAGTCATATCCAAACTTGATGACAGCGAGCTAAGGCAGATTGCAGGAATTACCGGGGGGAAATTCTACAGGATAACGGATTCAGGCGCGTTTAGAAAGATAAAAGACGACACGTATCTGATGGAAAAGAACAAAAACAAAAAAGAACAGGTAAAGTACGAGGAAAATTACACGGTATTTTTGCTGTGGGCTTTAATATTTTTTATCTTGTATTATATACTTCCTGTCAGGGCTGATATTTTTAAAATCAAATCCCGGAAAAACAGTCCAATAAAATAACTAAAGTAATAAGATGTCAAAATAACATTTTGGAAATACAGGCCGGTCTCTATGGTATCAAATCACTGCTTTGTTCAAACCTTTCCGTGCTCTCTGATGTGAATACTTCTTTGCAGTATTGGCAAATCCATTCATGTGAATATTTTATATATGTCACTGCAATTTGATCGGTTCTTTTTATTGTTCCTTTATTAAAAGTTGTTTTTACTGCGTCGGTGCGGGCCACGTTTTCACGGCCTTCTTTCCTTTCAAGCTCTTTCCTGTCGCTATAAAGCAACGCTCCGGGTTTGCGGCAGTTAGGGCACCTGCGGCCTTCGTTATAAATTTGTTTTTTAATATAAAATATTATAGCAACCGGCATTATACCAAGGGCGATGTAGATTAATCCTAAAAAAACATAATTCAGCCTAAAAGCATTAAAGGCTCCTATAAAGAATACAACTGTATAAAGCCACATGACTACTTTAAAAAAAGTAATTTTGGGTTTTGCAAGAAAGTAGGAGGTGAAAGCAAGTGCTGTAATTATAAGGATAGCAATATCGGGCATGTTTTTTGTAGGCAGTATCGGCGGCCAGTTAAAGAAAAATAAAACTGAACACATAATGAAAATAACTTTTAAACCAACATTAAATAATTTTACTAAATTATCCTTCATTTATTGCCCCCTTAAATTTTAAGTGGAAATCAAACAAATAAAACTTGTTTTTTCTCCGATTTATAACGTTTGATTTCCCTTGATCTCAATAATATAACAAATGTTTTTCACTTGCAAGTTTTAAATTGATTATTTATGATTGTCTTGTTGTATTTAAAAGCCGGCAGCACAAAGGCCGGACAAATAAAAAGCAATACGGAGGCGATGGCTTGTCACAGGCTCTGCAGGGAATTCACGAAATAATAAAAAAGAAACTTAACCGTTATGATTTTTACGTTTCGGAAATTAAGCTTATAAATTACGGCATGCAGTTTGAAATTTCCAAAGGCCAATGGAAAAGCACGATGAGAGTGTATCAGAAGAAAGACGGCAAGATAAAGATGGACTATTCAGCTCTTAAAGGCGAAAAGGCGGCAGCCGTGATTTCAATTATTGAAGGCAAAAAAATCGCGGAAGAAGGCGCCATAGAGATAAGCTATCCGTATATAGGCACTGACGAATCGGGCAAGGGCGACACTTTCGGGCCTTTGACAGCTGCCGGCGTAAGGCTTGCTGAAAAAGCGGAAAAAGAACTTTTAAAGGCCGGGGTTAAAGACAGCAAGAAAAACACCGATGATATAAACACGGCGCTTGCCGATGTAATAAAAGATGTATGCCGCGGCAATTACAGGGTAATATCCCTTATGCCAAAAGAGTATAACGCGCTTTATGAAAAACATAAAAATATCAATACGCTGCTTGCCGGCAGGCACGCGGAAATTATAAACAAACTTTCAGAAGACGGTGCCTGCGGGCTTGTTATTGTTGACCAGTTCGCGGATGAGTCGCTTGTTAAAGGTAAAATTAAAGATGGCGGTTTTAAACTTATTCATACTGCCGGCGCGGAAAAATACACCGCGGTGGCGGCAGCGTCAATTCTTGCAAGGGCGGCTTATCTTGAAGGCTTAAAGGAGCTTTCGGACAGGTTTAAAATATGCCTTCCAAAGGGAAGTTCCGCTGAAACAGGCAGGGTAATACAGGAACTTAAAAAAAGGGATATGGTTAAAGCTTTAAGTGAAATAGCAAAAATGAATTTTTCAAATGTAAAAAACGCGGGATAATTGCAGCTAAGTGTAAGCCCGGTAAAACATCCACAATGAAACGCCCAGCATTATCACGGCAAGCGCCATGTTGATGTACTTTTTATCAGCTTTGGCGGAAATATGGGAACCGGCATAGCCGCCGGCAAAAACCGCAATTCCAAGAATAGCCACAAGTTTAAGGTTAAGGTTGCCGGTCGCAAAATGCCCCGCTGCCGCCGCGGAAGCGGTAAGCACAATAAGGGCGGAAGATGTGGCGACAGCCACTTTGGAAGGCACGCGGAAAATAAAAGTCATAATCGGCACTTTTGCAAATCCGCCGCCGATTCCAAGCAGGGAAGCAATAAATCCCGCAAGAAAAAATAACGGCACTCCCAGCCAGAGGTTTATAAAATAAGTAATGCCGTTCAGCCTGCTTTCTATGAATCCGAATTTTTTGGGTTTCGGCTGGTTAATTTCTTCGGGAGAAGCAAACATGAAACCCGCGGATAGAAGCATCATTATTCCAAAGAGGATTTCAAGCAGTTTTTCTGAAAACTGAGTTGAATTGATGCTTCCTATCACGGCGCCTGCAACCGCGCATGGGCCCATGAAAAGCACTATTTTCCAGTCGATAAGTTTGTTTGAATGGTATACGGCTGTGGCGGTGACTGACATGATAATCATAATGCAAAGCGAGACTGCCGCGGCTTCGTGAAAAGGCAGGCCTATTTTAAGCAATAGCGGCACATAGAATACGCCGCCGCCAAGGCCAAGCATTGAAAAGATTACGGCAACGCAGAAAAAAAGGATAAATGTAATGCCCACTTATCTGTATCTTCCTGAAAGGCGTTTTATTAAAATTTCAATTAAATTAAAAAACATCTTTGCGGAATCGCGGAGCGGGTTTACTTTTGTTCCGGGCGCGTCAAACCATTCAACCGGACTTTCGCATATTTTGTATTTAAGCATTTTCGCGATGTATAAAAATTCCACGTCAAAACCAAACCCGTCTATTGTCCTTCTTTTTAATATTTCCATCGCGCAATCCCTTTTAAAACTTTTAAAACCGCACTGAGTGTCGTGTATTTTCAGCCCTGTAAGAACCTGCACAAACAGATTAAAGGTCCTGCCCATGAAGTCCCTGTAAAACGGCTGCTTGATTTTCTTGGCGGCGCCGGGTACCGCGCGCGATGCAGCCACGATGTCAAACCCTTCATTGTGAAGTGCAAGAAAAGGCTCCATAAATTCAATGGGAGTGGATAAATCCGCGTCAGAAAAGAAAATGATTTTGCCTTTGGCTTCGGAAAAACCGTGCGCAATGGAATATCCCTTACCGTGGTTTCCCGGATTCTTTACGACAATTGCGCCGTACTGCGATGCTGCCGCGGCAGTTGCGTCCGTGCTTCCGTCATCCACAACCAGCACTTCGGCATCAATACCTGTTTTTGACAGGTAATCTTTAATTTTCTCAAGCGTCTTTGGCAGGCGCTTTTCCTCATTATATGCGGGAATAACAATTGATACTGAAGGCAAAATATTCTCCTTAATTGATATTTGTAAATATAATAATGAAAAGACTGAAAAATGTAAACAGGTATTTGACTCCTGCAAAGGCAGATTTTAGCAGAAACTAAAAATATCCTTGAACGTCAAAATGAAAAATGTATAATATCGGGCAGAGGGGTAAATTTGCGCGGCTATAATCCACTCTGATTTTCAATACTTTAAATGCGTTATTTTTATGAGTGTAACTATTATTTTGAAATACAAAACATAGGGGGAATTCAATGAAAAGAACCATATCTGTATGCCTTGTTTTTCTGCTTTTAATCCCATCATCTTTATTTTCTTTTTTAGACGGCCTTGCCGGGTCTTTAATTGATACTGCCGCTGATAAAGGCATAGAGCAGGCTGAAAACGCAGTTTTTGGCAGCGATAAAGAGATGCCTGATTTAGGCAGGGTAATTGAAGAAAAAGAAGCTGCCCAATATGCAGAACGCCTGCTTGATAAAATGCTTGAAGCAGAAGGTTCGGGGAAGATAAATGGTTCTATCTTTTTAAATGACACAAAATACGTGCAGGGATGGGTGTCATTTCTTACCGGTGAAATTCACATAACAAAAGGCATGCTTAGCGTGATAGAAAACGAAGCAATGCTGGCAGGTTTAATATCCCACGAAATAGGGCATCTTGCGCTTAATCACGCTGAAAGGCGTTCCCAAAATTCCCCTTTAAGCGCGGTTATATCCGCGGGGCTTGATGCCGCTGTTAAGGATGCAAGGCTTAAATCTATTCTTGATAAAAATCAATATGAGATAATTGAAGCGGGATGGGGTCAGGAACTGGAATCAGAAGCGGACAGGTACGGCGCGGAATTGGCTGCAAGTTCCGGCTATGACCCGTACCAATTTGTAAAACTTTTCCGAAAACTTGCGGATTTTGTTGATAAAGATATGTCATACAGAGTCAGAAAGCTGAAAGGCACGCATAAAGCGCTTGATGAAAGGGCTGACAGCTTGGAGAGGTATCTGCAGGAAAAAGGGTACGCAAGCGGCGCGGGAATGACAGAACGGGATAAATATGTAAAAGCTATGGCGGGATTATTTACCGGCACAAGTGTGGAAAATAAGGCGGCTGAAAGAGCGGCGGAAATTTCTGCCAAAGCAGAAAAATACAGGCTTGAAAAAAAGAGAATGCCTCAGGAAGAATTCCTGTCTCTGGTAAGCGAGCTTGTAAAAATTGCTGATGAAAACGGGATAACAAAAGAAGAACTCAGGCAGGCGCTTGCCCCGGCAGATGATGCCGGCGGATTTATGGAAGAGCTTATAGAGGCGGATACAAATCAATGGGGTAATAACACTGTTTTCAGCGGGGTTGTGGATGCTTTAAAGTCTCTGGCACGAATCGGAGTGGGAGCGATACCGGTAGTTGGCGATACCCTTGACCTTTATGAGATATTAACAGGAAAAGATGCTTTTACAGGTAATAAACTGACCGGTTTTGAAAGAACAATGAGCTGCATGGGTGTGCTTGCCGGCAGCGGGTCAATGTGGAGAGAAGCGGGTAAAGGATTAAATGAACAGCTTGTAAAGTACGCGTCAAGGAACACGGACGAAGCAAGAACAGCGCTAAAAACAGCGCTTGTAAATTTTGAAACCGCAGGGGATATTAAAAGAGGTTACGCGGGAAGTTTGAATAAGCGGTTATTAGATGAAAGTAAAAAAATGGAGCCTCCTTACATGAAAGGTACAAGTTATTATGAATTTGAGCTGAATAAGAATAGGGAGTTTTATAGGGCATATTCACAAAATATGGAATCTGACTGGGTGATGGACTTTGATCCCAGGATAATGAGTAGTGAAAAAATAAAAGAATACGCTGCAATGCCTAAAAAACCAAATTCAGTCGCTTTGGTAAAAGTACCAGCCGGTACAAAATTGCGGATGAGTGTCGCCGGGAAAAATAAACTTGGAGAAGGTGGAATAGTTCAATATGAATTATTAGGTTCCGAAGTTAAGTCGTATACCGATAGGGGCATAGAGTTTATTAGGATAGGGGATATAAAATGAGTATTAAAAGTATTAAAGGAGTAAGTTTTCACCGGATATTTAGTAACAAAGAAATTGCTTATGGGAACTTGAAGGCTGATATTCAATTAAAGTCCCCGGACGGTAAATATGTTATTTATACTTATGGCACGAAAGAACCACGCATGGGATATGCTTTTGGTAATTTTTTAGTGGCAGAGATAGAAACATGTGAACCGGTTGTCGTTGGGGAAAAAGCAGGGCTTGTGAACTGGGGTATACGAAACCCCGCTTTGTGGTCTAATAATTCGGAATATTTGGTAATTGATATTTATCCTGCAATAATCAAGTATAACGTTGTATACCGCAGTGGGAAACTGATCTTGGACATGAAACTAAAAAGATACACCATTGTTATGATAGCAGGAGGGTTTTTCTATAATAGTATTAATACTAATTCAGCTGGTAAAGTAATTCTTTTTAAACAAAAAGGTGAAAAACCGGAGCCGGATTTGTATATGCATATTGATAAGGCGGAAACACATATAGACAACCTTAAATGGGCTCCGCTTGAAAAATTCAATGATGCAGTTAAACTTCTTGAAAAAGGGTATTTTGGAAATGTGCTGGGGTATGTGAATGATGAGATAAACATACGGTTTAAAAAAGGCTTCACCCCCTGGCCGTATAAAGACGCGGGGATAAAGTGAGCTTATACAATACTGCCGCGTATATTGACAATAAACGCCGTTAGTTGTAATCTTGAATACGCTTGACTTTTTTGGAAAACGGCAGTATTATATCACCAAAGAAGTGATAAATAACCAGGAGGTAATAATATGAAAGAAAAAGTGAAAGAGGTAATAGAGGATTTAAGGCAGTATCTTCAGGCGGACGGCGGAGACCTTGAACTTGTTGATGTTGATGAAAAGACAGGCATTGTTAAAGTGCGCCTTCAGGGAGCCTGCCACGGCTGCCCCATGTCACAGATGACTTTAAAGCAGGGCGTGGAAGCGCGCCTTAAAGAAGAAGTTCCGGGCGTAACAGAAGTGGTGGCTGTTCCGTAAGGCGCGTTAAATGCAGTCATCCTTTTGTAAATACGAGAATAAAGAAGCGTGCATGCTTTTAAAGGGCAAATGCGACCCCGGCCGCAAAGGGTGCGTCATAAAGCGGGGGTTTGTTATGACGCAAAAGGAAGATGACAAATCACTTGGCACAAAGAAAAAAAGGGTATTTAAGGATATCTGATTACATCCCAAGTATATACCTTATGTGTTCCTTTACTTTTTCCTGCGAATTAAATGACAGGCCAAAATGGCTGCGCATGTTTTCCACGGAAAACATCACGGGGTCTTCTGAATAACCGTAATCAAGCGTCTCTATTTTGCTCTTGCTTTTGCAGTATTTTACCGCCCATTTTGCAATTTGTTCCCAGGACAGGAAATTTCTGCTTAAGCCGTAAAATGTCTCTTTGGTAAGGCCGGATTCAAGTGTTTTCCTGTATAATAACGCAAGGTCGCCGGCCCAGATAAACTGGGTGCCGTCATTTTTAATTACCTGAATAGTCCTGCCGGCGCGGGCGTCAGCGCAAATCTGACGGAACCTGTTGTCAGGCTCCATATCACACCCTTCTGCGGCGGGGTTGCCGAATGTATAGCCGGGCCGTATTACGTTTATTTTAAGTTTGGGGTTGTAATTGGCGTAAGCTGAAACAAACATTTCTACAGCGCCCTTTGTGGCGCCGTAAAAGTCGGTTGGTATAAGGCGGCAGTTTTCGTCAATGTTTTTCCGGTAATATCCGGAAGCTGCGGTGGAAGATGTATATACAATCTTTTTTGCGCCTTTATTTATGGCAAGTTCCAAAAGCCGGACAGACGGCAGGGTTTCGTTTTCAATCATTTCCGGCCCTGTATCGCCCCAGCAAAGCGCGATATGCACAAGCGCGTCAGGTTTTATTAATGCCTTTTTTACAGAGGCAAAATCATTCAGGTTTGCCTTTACTATTTTTATATTTTTAACCTTTGCCAGGGCAGGGGCTTTTTGCGGATTTCTTGCCAGGATAATAACTTCATGGCCTGCTTTGGCAAGCTCCAATGAAGTATAACTTCCTATAAAACCTGTACCGCCCGTTACGTATACGCGCATAAACCCTCCTGAATTATTGACAAATAGGTTAATTATGGTAATATGTTAACACAATCAAAGATGCAAGAGGAAGTTAAAAAATATTTTTTGGAGGGTAGGAATGAAAAAGTTGTTAATTGTTTTAGCTGTAGTTTCACTGCTTGTGGTGAGCTTACCCCCAAAAACTGGACCACTTGAAACTGGAGTGATTAAGTGTTAAAACTACCAGTATCAGGAGGTTTGGACATGAAGAGAAGCAGGTTCACGGAAGCGCAGATTTTTGGGATTTTAAAA
>Ga0209717_1000678_pt1 | contig 40428 bp, 26 predicted proteins | sample AD_UKC048_MetaG_FD_184418 | JGI IMG/M metagenome (GOLD analysis project Ga0209717, IMG submission 184418) | Active sludge microbial communities of municipal wastewater-treating anaerobic digesters from USA - AD_UKC048_MetaG (SPAdes) (version 2) | ecosystem: Engineered > Bioreactor > Anaerobic >...
GCACAACAAAGAATAATCGTTTGAAGCAGTCATGCCATAAATAGCTATTTATTTGTGAATATCCATATTAAACCTGTTTTTTAATAAATTTTCCTTATATTTGGAATATTAATCATCTACCAGCTTCTATGAAAAAAACAATGGCTTTTTTATTTGTTTTAACGATTTTGTTATTTGCTGTTGCTTCCTCAACAGCTCAGGTTACAGCACTAAACCGAATAGGGCAGACACCCGGCAGCGCGGGTTTTCATGTGAACTGGGACAGTACCGCAAAACGACTTATTGTCGGATGCGGGACAAGCATCTGGGTTTATGACATGTCTGATCCGCAGCATTATACTGTTGTAGCCAAACGACCTTTTCTCGGACTGATCAACGAAACGGAACTATATGGTAATGTGCTTTTTGCGGCTGCCACGCACGATGGTGTATATGCGCTTGACTATACCTCGCCTTCGCTTGATGTGCTGGCCCATTATGACATGCACGGTATGGCCGATACGGCGGCCTATGATTTATGTCGTACTAATGATACGCTTTATGTAGCCGACAATTTCAGGGTGCGTATGTTGAAATATGTGCCCGGAACAGGCTTTGTAAAATCAGGCAGTTTCGGGCCGCCCAACTCTTTTTGTGTGGCACGTCGGGGTGATTATATTGCTGTGGGTGGGCAGGGCGTTTTGTATTTGTCGCCCGATACCGCTGTCAGAGGAAATATATACGTATATCACAGAAATAATCTGAATGTTCCTGTGGCAGCATGGCAGAGCGAAAAGATCAGCGTGGTTCAGGATCTGCAGTTTGCCGATGCGAACGACAGTATTATCTATGTTTGTGCGGGGCCGGAAGACATCGTGTTTTATAAATCGAATTTCTTTGCCTTGAATTTTGCCACAGATACACTGTTTCCGGTGGATACATTTTCGCTGAGTGGTGGCGTGCTGGGCTTTGCACAACTGAATATCATGAACATGGATTCACGGAATGATACGTTGTTTTTAGTAACTACGGCAGCTACCAATGCCTCTGTATTTCCGGCAGCATATATGCCTATACTGGATGCAACCGGCCTGCCTGCTGATACCATGCAGAAAATAGCTTATGTGATTCCCGGGCTGTGGCATTTTGATGCGGCACTCATGGATGGCACCCCATATATAGCAATGTCTTCGGAATGGTGCGGAGTGCTGGTAAGTGATGTTTCGCAGCTTCAGCCCGGTGATACCCTGGGGTTTCTTGAAACCGGCGGATGGTGTGTGAATAATAAATTCAGGAACAATATTTTATGGGCCTGCCACGAAGGATACGGACTGGTGGCATACAACCCCGACAGTCTCAAATTTATTTATGGATTTGATACCCGATCAAAACAGATGCATATCTATGATGTAAACAATCATTTTTTCTGCAGCGATGTTGAATTTCTGAACGATAGCCTGATGATGGTGAACTCATCGGAAGTATATAACATCAATCCCTGGCTGTCGGGTGGCGTTCAGCAACTTGCCTGGGATATGAACAAGAATTTTATGACGCACATGAAGATTATTCAAACCAATACGGGTGAGCGGATGGTGGCGACCTATGATAACCTGCTTGAAAAAACCTGGATTACTCTTTTTGATCCGTTTGATGCCGGTTCCAATTACCACGACCTTGCTCTTGATTCCATGAACAGCGATGCGGGAGGATTTGCCGTTTCGGGGGATACCGTATATTATGGCAAGACCATCAATAATGTCCATTACCTCTGTGCACAGAAGGTGGTTGACGCCGGCTTTATTTTTCTTGATACTATAAGGCTTCCATTGGGTTTTGGATTTCTCTCGGATGATGAGATACATTCCATATCCGTCGAAAACGGAATCATCGCCGTGGCATACGGGCCTCAATTTGCCTGGTACAACTGGGATGGAAATAATCTTAACGAAATTGGGATGGATTTTAAGTTTACACAAAGAGCTTTCGGTGTTGTATTGAAAAACAAATACCTTTACGTGGCCGACAGGTTTTTTGGTTTGAAGATTTATGACCTGTCTTCCATGACCGGTGCAGTGCTTGTTGCCCAATGCCGTGGTACAGGCGGGTGGAAAAACCTATATGGTAACAGTACCGTGACTGTAGGGCCGGATGGCACCATTTATTTAACGGATTTTCATGCAGGTGTGATCATGATAGAACCTTTTGACCATACCCTGGGCATGGAAGAAACAAATATTAGCTACGGACGGAATGATGAACTGTCTGTTTTTCCCAATCCTGCATATGACCTATTGAAGATAGAATTTACAGCTAATGAAAAAGGCAGTGCGGAGGTAGAGATTTATGATATGAATGGCCAAAAAGTTATTTTTTCTGAACTAATTAATTGTCATAAAGGAAAAAACCTGAAAACCATCTCCCTTAAAGAATTGCCTGAGGCAATATACTTGCTGGTGCTGAATCATAAAGCAAAAAGATATTCAAAAATGTTTGAAATAATAAGATAGCAGAGGTTTCTGGAAAAAGTCGTTTTACTGACAGATTAGATCTGTCGTAATAATAACGCAAAAACAAAACCTTAACCATACCTGAGGCGCTCGTTAATCAAACCTGTTTTTCATAAAGAATTTCCATTGTGAGTTAAAAAACTATGGAAAATATTTACATTGTTTTTGAAAAACATTAAATTTGTAAATTACCTGATTTATTATATTGACACTGGTTAAGACGGGAAATCTCAGAATAACAGGTTGATAAAATCTGGCTCATGGAAAAAGTCCTGATTAACAATCCACTTCCCTGCCCCCAAAGAGAAAAGAATAATGGTAATTGTTAATTCTGGGAGACTGAAATGATTCGTATTAAATATTTATTTGTGATGGGAAAAAAACTTTATTAGGATTGACAAAGTAAACATCTTAATTTCGAAAGGAATGTTATTGAACGTGATTAGAAAATTGTTTAAATATTCTGTTTTATTACTATTGATTGTATTCATGAAAGACCTGTTTGCCCAGCAGTACCATTTCCAGGTGTTTAATTATGAGCAAGGGCTTAGTTCGAATGATATTGTAAAAATCATACAGGACAGGCGCGGGCATTTATGGTTTGCATCCATGGGAGGTGGGATATACCGCTTCAATGGAAAGACCTTTGAGAATTATACCGAAAAAGACGGATTGGGCGATAATGATGTTGGTCTCATTGTTGAATTGCCTGATGGGCGGCTGCTGATACTGAGCCTGAACAGCTTCAGCATTTACGATGGGAAAAAATTCACAAATTTCACTTCGAAAGACGGAATTTTACTTCCCGGCCGGTGGGCATCCACAGCGCTTGATAATAAAGGACGGTTGTGGATTGCCTTATGGAATGCTGACGATAGAAGGCAGTTACTTTATTTTGAGGGCGACAGGTTTCATGATATTTCACATTCATATCCGTTTTTAAATGTTGCAGAAACCATGCTGTTGTCTGTGGTAAGAAATTCCGCAGGTGATGTTGTGGTGAATACGCAAAATAAATTATATGTGATTACGGATACTGTGCTTTTTGAGTCTACCGTATATAAAGACTCTGCTCTTGCCGGTAAATGGCTGAATTTCATTTATGGAGCCTCTGATTCTACTTCATATTTTTCAACGTACGAACCGTCATCACATCAATACAGTATTTTTTCATATAAAAATAAAAAGATCAAATTTCTTGATTTACCTGGCAATATTTTCTATTGGTTTTTTTCCGGAATTTGCGAAGACGACGACCATAATATCTGGATACCAAGCGAAACCGGGATTTGGAGGGTAAACAGGGATGGCAGTGTTTTTTTGTTCGATGAAAAGAACGGGTTGCCGATAAACCTTGTTTTTTATATAACAAAGGATAATGAAAATAATTTGTGGCTGGCAACCCGCGGACTTGGGGCTGTAGCGTACATGGGTGAAAAGTTCATCACCATCAACGAAAAGGATGGATTAAATTCATCCAGAGTATATTTTAATTTCAAAGACTCTAAGGAAAACATCTGGTTTGCTACTTCTATTGACAAACTATGCAGATTCGATGGCACCAAAATAATTGTATATGATGCTCCTGAAGGCAGGGAAGCCATGGGCTTTTTTGAAACAGGAGAAGGAAAAACAATAGCGCTTACCTATCATGGCCTGTTTGATGCCGGGCATTTTGAAGGGCGGCAGATAAATTCGGAATTCGGGCTGGATAAAGACATGATTCCACGGGTGGCCTTCAACGACGGGACAAATATTTGGTTTGTTAATGATTATAACACCCTGATCCGGTTCGACGGTAAGAAAACTATATGTTTTGGCACGGATGATTATGGCAAAGAGACCGGAACCATTGATTTCATAGTACGTGATACCAACAATAACATTTGGTTTGCAACGAATGCCGGCTTTATGACATACGACGGCAGCCAATTTACGTTTACCAATTATCCGGGTAATTGCCTCAGCCCTGATGATATGACCGTAGACAAATGGAACAGAGTATGGATAGCTGTTTATGGAGGACTAATAAAAATTGATGAAACGGGGCCACATTTATATTCAACAAAACAGGGACTTTCGTCCGACCGTTACCTGGCTCTTGCTGCTGATGGTAAAGAAAAACTTTATGCCGGTTTCAGCAACGGTTTTGATATAATTACATTTAAAAATAACGGGAGCATTGCTACGATAAAATCGTTCAGTAAAAAGAATGGTTTTTCCGCATACATGCTAAGCGGTCAGAACATCAATATTGATAGTGCCGGAAACATATGGTTTGCAACTATGCAGGGATTAATTAAGTTTAATCCCGGGGATGTCAGATTGAATTCAAAACCACCGGAAACATATATTACAGGTATCAAGCTATTTTACAAAGAAATAAATTGGGAAAGTGAGGATTACATAAATTATTGTGATTCTGTTAGTTACTGGTTTCGTTTACCCGTCAATTTGTGCTTACCTTATGACCAGAATCATCTTACCTTTGAGTTCGGCGGCGTTTGTTTCAGCAACCCCAATGCAACACGATATCAATGGAAGCTTGAAGGCCTTGAAAATGATTGGTCGCCGGTAACCGAAGAAACAAAGGCAGAATATCCAAACCTGCCACCGGGTGAATACACCTTTATGGTGAAATCATGCAACAATGATGGCCTATGGAATGAAAAACCCGCAGAATTTCACTTTATCATAAAGCCGCCAATCTGGAGAACATGGTGGTTTCTGACCTTGGCTTTGATTTTGGGAACAGGAATACTGGCGGCTGTAATCAGGTTTATTATGTACCAGAAATACCGGAAAAAAATCAATGAATTGGCCAGGCTGCAGGAAATTGAAAAAATCCGGACCACATTATCAAAAGATATTCATGATGGCACAGGAGCTTCTCTGTCGAAAATTGCACTACTGAGTGAGTCGCTGAAAGCCGAAATCGATGGAAATATCAGTTCGCTGAATAAACTGAATCAGATTTCGGGTTTATCCCGCAGGGTTATCGATGACTTCAGGGAAATCATCTGGTCGACCAATCCCAGGTACGATAATCTAGCTGCCCTGATGGCCTATTCGCGTATTTATTGCAATGATTTGTTTGAAAATTCCGGAATAGATTGCATTCTTGATTTCCCGGATAATGTAAACGATAGTCCCATATCTCCTTTGAAAAGACAGAGTTTCTTTCTGATCTTAAAAGAAGCTGCGCATAATATTATTAAACACTCATCTGCAACTGCGTGCACTATTGAAATTGAAGTGACACCACAGCATGTTTCCCTTAAAGTTAAGGACAATGGGAAGGGCTTCGACAAGACGAATATAGGCTCTTTCTCCAACGGGCTTGGTAATATGGCGAAGCGCGCCCATGCCTGTCAGGGAAAACTTGAAATCGAATCAGTGCCGGGAAACGGGACTGCCGTGTTATTAGACATTCCTCTTTAGCAGTTTTGCAAATTACTACTATTGTGGTATTGCGAACCGCTGCATATTCATATACATTTGTTAAAAAAAACGCACTATGATAAATGTTTGCATTGTAGAAGACGATAACGAACTACGAAAAACGATTGAGGGCATCATAGAAAAATCGGCTGATTGCAGCTTGCTGAAAGGTTTTTCCAATGCCGAAGAATTCATGCAGGATTTAAACAAAATGAACCCGGATGTTGTGGTCATGGACATTGAACTGCCGGGGATGAACGGCATTTCCTGTGTTAAAGCAGCCAGGGAAAAATATCCTGAAATTCAGTTTGTGATGTTTACCATTTTTGATGATGACGAATCCGTGTTTCAGTCGCTGTGTGCAGGCGCAACCGGATACCTGCTTAAAAACTCGCTTCCCGAAAAGATCATTTCGGGCATTGTTGAAATCCATGCAGGGGGATCTCCAATGTCGCCCCAGATAGCCCGGAGGGTTATCGAACAATTCAGTATAAAGCATATGGTTTCCAGTGAAATTAATGTATTATCTCAGCGCGAGCGTGAAATTCTTGACTTGCTCGCCAAAGGCTTCCGGTATAAAGAAATTGCCGGCAAACTTTTTATAAGCGTTGAAACAGTTAGAACGCACATCCGCAACATTTACGACAAACTTCAGGTGAATTCAAGAACTGATGCTTTGAACAAGGTTTTTAAGAATAATCAATAGCGAATAATGTAAATCATAAAAAAATGCAAATGGTTTTGATTTTAGCATTATACCGTTTTGATCGACTGAAACGATTAAGTATTATTACAAACTTTAAAAATCAACATATGAAAAAATATAAATTAATATGGATGGCATTTGCCATTGTCATTATTAGTATAAATGATTTAATTGCACAAGACTGGAACCAGATTGTAAAGGTTTGTGCATCCGACAGGACAGCTTCAGATGTTTATAGCCGCTATACCATGGCTATGTCCGATGAGTATGCCATTGTGGGCGCTACAGGCAATGATGTGGATGCTAACGGCGGTTCACCGGTTACTGATGCAGGGGCTGCATATATATTGAGAAACGTTAATGGTAACTGGCAGCAGGTTCAGAAAATTGTTCCTCCCGACAGGGGATCCGGCTATAATTTCGGGTTTGGTTTGGCTATTACGGACCATTATGCCTTTGTGAGCGCTAACATGGAATCTGTGTCCGGTGTTGGGAATGCCGGCGCTGTTTATGTTTTTGATAATCAGAATGGTACCTGGGTTTTTGTGCAGAAAATCACAGCGCCTGACAAACAGGCGGGAGACCGCTTTGGCTGGTCGCTTACTACTTACGGTGATTATTTACTTATCGGATGTCCTTATCAGTCGCATGATAGAAATGGCGCCAATTACAAAATAGCTACCGGATCTTTTTATAGTTATAAAAATATCAATGGCGTATGGACCTTTGTTGAGCAGGTGACAGCTATCAACAGGGTACAGGCAGAATACTTCGGAGGTTCATTAAGTATGTATGGCAACTGGCTGATTGTGGGAGCTTGGGTTCCCGGGGCATTACATACCGGGGCTGTTTATATGTTTTATAATCTTGGCGGTATGTGGGCACAGTTGCAGAAAATTTATTCACCCGATATTGCTGCTAATGATGCCTTTGGTTATAGCGTTTCTATGTATGGTGATTATGCAGTGGCCGGGGCGCCCGCAGAAGATGAAGATGCCGGGGGGGGTAACACACTGGCCGGCGCAGGTTCTGCATACATTTATAAGAATATCTCAAACGTCTGGACTTTTCAGCAAAAAATTGTTGCTGCCGACAGGATGGGCAGCGATTATTTCGGAGTAGTTGTAGCCATTTCCGGGGATTATATTTATTCAGGAGCTTCATTGCAGAATTTTGATGCCAATGGCGCTAATCAGAAGATTGATGCCGGCGCTATGTATATCTTCAAAAAGGATTCAGCCTCCTGGCAACAGATACAGAAAGTGGTGGCTGCTGACCGTATGCAGGATGACAATTTTGGCGGATCCATTACAGCGAAAAACAATTATATAATTGCCGGCGCTTGTCTTCAGGATTATGACGCCAATGGGGGAAATGCCAAAACCAATGCCGGCGCAGCCTATATTTTCTATAAATGCGGATCGCCTTCAGTTCCGGCATCCAATTTGTCGTTTGGCGCTACCACCGCCACCGGTTTCATGATAAATTCATTTTCAGGGTCTGCGACCGGCGCTGATGGTTATGTTATGTATATCAACGATACCAATTATTTTATAGCGCCTGACGACGGCCTTGTACCATCCGCCGATACGTTATATGCCGGGGGACAGCAATGTATCTACGAGGGCGCCTCAGTCACTCCTCATGTCTGGGTGAGCGGCCTCAGCGTTAACAAAGAGTATTATGTGAATATATATGCATATAAAATTTGCGATAGTATCAGATTATACGAAAAAACCGGCTACACAAAGGCACACAGTACAAATTTGTATTATATGATTTCGGGAAATACGGGCATTGCAGGCGTCACATTGCATTATTTTGATTCCATAGCTCAAACAGTTACTTCGGGCGTGAATGGTGACTATTCGATTATCATTCCGTACGGCTGGAGCGGAACGCTTACGCCGGCCATGCAGGATTATATTTTTGTACCAATAAACCGTGATTACTCTAATGTGGCCAATGATATTCCGGATCAGGATTTTTTGCCTGTTTTACAGGATAAAGAAATAAATGTCCGGCAGGCAACTGATATCCCTGATGGTGGTGTATTTGATTTTGGTTCGGTCAATGTTGGGGAAACCGGCGATACCGTGACCTTTACCATAGAAAATATTGGTAATACTACCCTTGAATTGACCGGTACTCCTGTTGTATCTGTCACCGGCAGTGGATTTTTACTGCTCACAGATGCTGATTCTACTGTCGGAGCGGGCGATTCAACAACGTTTCAGGTGATTTTTACACCGGGTGCCTGTGATACCAATTCAGGTTCCATAAGTATTGCAAATAATGATACTGATGAAAATCCTTATAATTTTACCATTACAGGCATAGGCCTGGATATTGTGCCTCCTGTTATTGTTACGTCATTTCATGATACCAGTGTAATTACCGGCCAGGGTTGTGCCGCGGTACTGCCCGATTATACATCATCGGTTGTTGCCACAGATAATTGTTCCGGAGATTTGGTCATTACACAGGTCCCTGTGGCGGGCACATTAACTTCCGGGACATCTAATATAGTTACCATAAAAGTGGAGGACGAAGCCGGTAATTTTGATGAAGTCAGTTTTAATGTTGCCGTAAATATTGTGGTAAGCACGCCGGCCCCCATATCTGTTTCTGCGGGCATTGAGCCTGTCTGTCAGGTGGCCGGCGACAGCCTCACAACCACCTATTTTACCTCAGGCGCCAACTATTCGGGTTTTCACTGGTCAGTCAGTAACCCGGCTGCCGGTAGTATTGATTCGCTGTCGGGTGTGATGACATGGACTGATGGTTTTTATGGTTCACTCGATATCCGGGTATTTGCTTATGAGTGCGGCTTCACAACACCGGAGGTCACCCGTTCAGTTACTATTTATCAGCTTCCTTATGTCAATGCCGGTGCAGATGCAGTTTATTCCTGCACCCCTGTGCTTATCGGTGATCCGGCAAACGGTCCGGGAACCATCGCCTGGTCGCCATCATCAGGATTGAACGATACAAGCATTTCCCAGCCACTGGCTTCACCAACAGTAAGCACCACCTATGTATTGCGTATCAACAATAACGGCTGCCCGGCTTCCGATACCGTGCTTGTTGCCATGGATGATCTGCTTCATTCCATCAGTGGTAAAACAAAGTATGCCGCCAAGGCAAACAACGGCGTTCCGGCTCCCAATCCTCCAACATATAATGCAATCAAATACACTATTGATAATGTAATCGTTATTCTGAAAAGTTTTCCTTCCGGAACGGAACTGGCCAGGGATACCAGTGATATCGATGGAAATTACCGTTTTTGCGGCATGCCCGATGGCAACTATATACTGTCATATGATAAATACACTCCGGATACTATGCAGTCGGGCAACGGCATGGACGCTATTGATGTAACCTTATTGAAATATTATATGGGCGTGGATACGCTTGCAGACCCATCCAGAAACTTTGCTGCAACATATAAAAAAGCGGTTAATGTAGATAATAATGCCTCGATCAATGCCATAGACGTTTCAAGAATCAAAGCCAAGATAGGTTCACCCAATAACAGCCTCAAAAACTTTCCGAAAGGGAATTGGGTGGCTCTGGACACTATGGTTACTGTGGCAGGATCTGACCTGCCGGTCAACCTGAAAACAATCTGTTACGGGGATTTTAATGCATCGGGCACTAAGTACCGCGATTCTGCAGTAAACTGGAGTATGCTTAAATCTGTTCCGGAAAATATCATTGCTGTTGGTGATGATTATCTGGTAACCAGCGACCGGAACTTTTTCGAAGTGCCTTTACATATCAGTACCAAAGTGAATGAGTTTTCAGCGCTCGGTTTGGAACTGAATTATCCTGCTGATGCATACCAGCTGGTGAGTGTTACTATGCCCGGAACACCTAACAAGGAGCAAAATGTCAGGATTAATCCCACCTTAGAAGAAATCTTAAGTGCGGATGACGACCTCCTGGTGACGGATGAAAACGGAGTTATCAGAGTGGTTTTTGCAACAACAGATCATTTTGATGTGGCTACCAATGATGAAATCATCAGGCTGGGTTTTCGTCCGTTACGGAGGCTTGCTCACGGTGAAGTTGACTTTTCCCTTTCAGGAACTGGTGTGATTGGAAACCGGTACGGAGAAGAAAATGAGGACGCCTGCCTGTTCATCCCAAAAGTTTTTGTACAGGGCAACAACCCGGATCCGGGGTTTGAATTTACCGGGTATCCAAATCCGTTTAAAGGTGATGTAACGTTGACCTATCGTACTCCGGAAAACGGAACCGTTCATTTGAAAGTTTATAATGCAACTGGTGCATTGGTGCAGGAAATAATCAACGAGCCACAATTAAGCGGAAAACATGCTTGTGTTTTTTCACCGGCGAATTGTACATCAGGTATATATACTTTCAAGTTTGATTTTGAGGGTAAAGAGAATAATAAATGTCTGATAATGAAAATGATTCATTGATTTTCACGACTACCGGTTCTTACTTAAATATAATGTTTTGAAGTGGTTATAAATAACAATCAGGTGATTTAGGCCATGAGCTTTCAATGGATAATATCAGGCATATATAAATGTAATCTATTGTTGAAAATAGCCCGGGTAAGAATTTTGCAAATTTGTTCAATTTGATGTTCAAATTGTATAATATTGTACCCAAAATTTAGTTTTATGTTTGTAAAACATATCAATATGAAGAAAATACTCACTTTAACATTGTTGTTATTTGTTTTCACCACTGTTTTTGGGCAGAGCAAAGAAGAGAAAAAACTGATCAACTGGTACAATAAGGACCTGAAGTCGGATAAAATGTTTGGTGTAAGCACCGAAAAGTCTTACAAAGAATTGCTGAAGAACAAGGTGTCCCGTCCGGTGGTTGTAGCTGTTATTGATGGCGGAACAGATATAAATCATGAGGATCTTAAAGGAAACATATGGACCAATCCGGATGAAATTCCCGGCAATGGCATTGATGATGATAAAAACGGGTATATTGACGACATACATGGCTGGAACTTTATCGGTAATCCGAAAGGAGAGAATGTGAAGCAGGATAACCTGGAAGTGACAAGGCTGTACAGAGAACTTGATGCTAAATATAAGGATGCAGATTCAAATAAGGTCGGCAATACCGATGAATTCCGGCTTTATAAAAAAGTGAAAGAAGTGTATCAGAAAAAACTTGATGAATCTGCCGGAGAGTCCGGAATGGTGCAATCGGGCATGGAATTAAAACATGCCGATAGTCTTGTAAAGGCCTATCTCAACAAACCGGAATATACCATGAAAGACCTGAAAAAATTGGACAAAGCTCCTGCTGACGTTGCTGAAAGCGCTGAGAAACTTATGGTATGGCTCATGTTTGGTATTAAAGCGGAGGATCTGACCGGTTATGCTGATCAGGTCAACAGTGAACTCAATTATCATTATAACCTCGATTTTGATTCCAGGTCGATAGTTGGCGACGATTACAAGGATAACAGTAACCGTATCTATGGTAATAATGATGTTATTGGCCCTGACCCTGGTCACGGTACTTTTGTGGCAGGGGAGATAGGTGCTGTCCGTAATAACCGTCTTGGAGCCGATGGTATTGCAGCAAATGTGCAGCTGATGGTCGTCCGTGTGGTGCCCGACGGTGATGAACGCGACAAGGATGTTGCCAATGGAATCCGCTATGCCATTGAGAATGGTGCAAAGGTCATCAACATGAGTTTCGGGAAAGCATTTTCCCCGCAGAAGAAATTCGTGGATGATGTATTGCCGCTTGCCGATAAATATGATGTGTTGCTTGTTCATGCGGCAGGTAATGATTCCGAGGATAACGACGTGGTTGATAATTATCCTGCAAATAAAAGCGCTGATGGTACAATACTGACATCCAACTGGCTCACGGTCGGTGCAAGCGCAATGAGCCTGAACGATGACCTGGTGGCTGATTTTTCCAATTACGGAAAAAAAACGGTGGATGTTTTTGCGCCCGGTGTTGATCTCTGGGGTTTAAAACCGGGTAACCGCTATGGCACAGCCAGCGGGACCTCTATGGCAAGCCCTGTTGTGGCGGGCATTGCCGCTGTGATCAGAAGCTATTACCCCCAACTGAGTGCAAAGGAAGTGAAAGATATCATCATGCAGTCGGCCATAAAAACGGATCAGATGGTACAGCAGCCTTCCGATTCCTACAAAAAAATAAAAATACCTTTCAATGAGTTATCGGTAAGCGGAGGCGTTGCCAATCTTTATAATGCGTTGCTGCAGGCTGAGCAGCTTGCTGCCGGAAAAAAACAAAATTAGGAAATCCGTGGTCAGTGCTGTGACGATAAAAACCGTTCCGCTTCGATAGCGGCCATACAACCGCTTCCTGCTGCTGTGGTAGCCTGTCTGTATACCTTGTCCTGTACATCACCCGCTGCAAAAACCCCTTTGACACTGGTCTGGGTAGTTCCTGGTACGGTTATCACATAGCCGCTTTCATCCATATCGAGTTGTCCTTTAAAGAGCGCTGAGTTCGGGCTGTGTCCGATGGCAACAAAAAGGCCGCTGATCGCAAGATTTAACAGTTCACCGGTATCCACATTTTTAATGATAAGACCTTCTACATTTTTTTCTCCGGTAATTTCAACAGGAACATACCCGAAGAGTCTTTCGATGTTTGGAGTGCCAAACACCTTGTTTTGCATGGCTTTGGATGCTCTCAGCTCCGTTCTCCTGTGGATCATGTATACTTTGCTGCAGAGTTTTGCCAGGTAAGTGGCTTCTTCTGCAGCGCTGTCGCCTCCGCCGATAATTGCGACCTCTTTGCCTTTGTAAAAAAAACCGTCGCAGGTAGCACAGGCAGACACACCGAAACCTCTGTATTTTTCTTCTGTTTCAAGCCCCAGCCATCGGGCTGAAGCTCCTGTCGCAATGATCAGCGCATCGGCCAGTATCGTTTTGGTGCCATCGGCAACGACTTTGAATGGCCTTTCAGATAAGTCAATGCTGGTGATTTCTCCCCAGCGGATATCCGCGCCAAAACGCTCTGCCTGTTTGCGCAGGTCTTCCATCATTTCAAATCCGCCAATCCCTTCGGGGTATCCCGGAAAGTTTTCAACATCGGTGGTGATGGTCAGTTGTCCTCCTGGCTGCATGCCCTGATACAGTAATGGTTTCAGATCTGCACGGGCTGTATAAATAGCTGCGGTGTATCCTGCAGGCCCGGAGCCTATGATAAGTACTTTGGTTTTTTCAAATTCTTCGGTCATATCTATATATTTTTTATGGTGTACAAATGATGCTGTCGTAAGTGGCGCAATATCCTGTCCAGCATCCGATGGCGCCTCCCTGGATATTGGTGGGTACGCTGGTAGTTGTCATAAACGGATTACTGCCGAAAACAATCTCAGATTCTGCCGCCGACCAGAATTTAAAGCTTTCGTAGTCCATGGTACAAAGTTTGGTTATTACTTTGTCACCAACTTTGTAACCAACGCCCCTGCCGCCGTCATCTTCAAATAATTCAGTTATATTGCTCGAAATACCATGATAAAGCTGAATTGTGAAAGTCATTCCGTTAAAGAATTTATCATCCCATACCGATTCGAAAATTGGCACAAAACCGTAATCGATATTGGTATTTTTTGTAAAAACACGATAATAATTGTAAGCCGCGCCGTTATCGGTTCCGAGGGCGAAAATGTCGCCTACGGTATCATTGTCGGGGGACAGTTTAAACCATAAGGAATCAAAGGCTATGGGTTGTTGTATAGTGGTTTGAGAAGTATATGCCTGTCCGCCGACAACAACCGTCAGGTAATATGTTTTTCCGATTTCGCCGATGATATTATTCCCGACATAAATTATTGGCGGAAGCGCAAGGATGGTGTCTTTTTGGAGTGTGTCATAAGTTACACCGTCGCTGACGATAACCAGTGCATCGGAAACAATAGAATTGATTAATGTCAGCGAATCGATCGGATCAAAATAGGGGGCGCTTTTTGTTATGGAAACCCTTGCAGGCAATCCATTTTCAATATAGCCTTCGATAACAATTTTGGGTTCCTCTTCAGGCAGGTCCATTGTTATTTCTTTTTCACAGGAAATAAATGCAAAGGCAGAGCTAAATAATAATATCAATAAATAATATATTCTTTTTTTCATGGCGGTTAAAATTTAAAATTCCATGTAATGGATGGTATGATTGGGAACAGCGAGACCTGTTTCGCCACGGTTTTCAGGTTCAATGTGGCGATGTCCCCTGTTGTTTCGAAGTAAATATAATAGGGGTTCATGCGGCTGTAAACATTATAGACACCAAAATTCAGATCCCAGTGGAATTTTTTTCCGGGTTTATCTTTACTTGAAAATGTGGCTGAAATATCGAGCCTGTGATAGGCAGGCATGCGGAAGGCATTGCGTTCGCTGTACTCGTTGACAATGCTGCCTGATAAGAAATATCTTGACAGGGGTAAGGTCATGGCATTACCGGTAGCGTACACCCATACTCCTGAAATAGACCATCTTTTGCCTAACTGCTGCGATACAACAACCGAAATGTCATGCCGGCGGTCATATTTTGCAGGATACGTTTTTCCTCCGTTGATTTCAGGAAATTTACGCTGGGTCCATGATATGGTGTAGCCGATCCAGCCTGTGGTTTTACCCAGGCGTTTTTTTATGAAAAGCTCCCCCCCGTATGACCAGCCTTTGCCATAAGTAAAGTTGTTGTCCGTATTATTTTTAAGGTTGTCGGTTGCAGAAACCCCTTCCTTGAATTCAATCTGGTTGCGCATGTTTTTGTAATATATCTCAAAGGATGTCTCCCACATATTCTTATAGAAATTCCTGAAATAACCAAGTGAATATTGAAAACCGATCTGCGGTTTTACCAGTGATGAACTTGGAACCCAGATATCGGTCGGCAATGAAACTGACGTATAAGATGCCATATGGATGTACTGGTAATTCATGGTGAAAGATGCCTTGATGGATGATTGTGCGTCAACACCGAATTTTACAGCGAGCCGGGGTTCCAGTCCATGATACATTTTTATCAGTTCGCCAGTCTTATAAGAGGTCGTATCATTAATTATTCCTGTTTCGTTCACCGTATACCGGTCAAAAGGGCCCGTATGGAAAAACATGGAATATCTCAATCCACCGCTGATCTTGATTCTTTCTGACAGATCGAAATCATCGGTGATGAAGATTGCTGCTTCATGGGAATACAGTTTGACTGTGCCCCCCAGGTCGAATTCGGTGGTGTCCGAACGTGCCGAAGCGCTGTTAGGCATCAGGATATGATACGTATACAAACCTCCAAACTTAATATTATGACGGATGGAGGGGAGGTATGAAAAATCCAGTTTAGCGCTGTAATCTGTGATACCGGAGTGAAGTTTCATCTCATAAAAGTTTTGTTCAGCGCCCATATTGAATTTATAATCACTGAAGATCAGAGTGGTGTTCAGAAATAGTTTGTCGTTGAAAAGATGGTTCCACCTGATGGTTGCAGTGGCATTTCCCCAGTCAATTTTATTCGAAAATGTTTCACCTCCTTTTAGAGTAAACACATCCTTGCCGAAATACCCGCTCAGAAAAAGCCGGTCTTTATCAGAAAAATAATAGTTGACTTTTGCGTTGATATCATAAAAATAATAGCCGCCATTTTTAAAAGGGGAATCTTTTTTCAGGAAAGGCTGCATGATAAGATCGAGGTAAGTGCGTCGTCCTGAAACAATAAATGAAGATTTTTCTTTTTTAATTGGCCCCTGTACCGTCAGCCGTGATGAAATCAATCCAATACCGCCGTCGAATTCAAATTTTTTGTTATTTCCTTCTTTCATTGAAATATCGAGCACCGATGCAAGGCGCCCGCCGTAGTTGGCTGGCATTCCGGCTTTTATCATCTCCACATTCTTCAAAGCGTCGGCATTGAAGACTGAGAAAAATCCGAGCAGGTGTGAGGCGTTGTACACGACGGCTTCATCGAGCAGGATAAGGTTCTGGTCGGGTCCGCCGCCTCTTACATAAAATCCGGTGTTGCCTTCTCCTGCGGCTTGTATCCCGGGAGTAAGCTGTATGGCTTTGATAATATCAACCTCACCCAATAGGGCTGGCAGTTTTTTAATTTTCTCAATCGGTATTTCCACCCGGCCCACTTCTGCGCTCTGAATGTTCTTATCTTCACGTTCACCCGAGATAACTACCTCTGAGGTAGTTATAATACTTGGTTCGAGGCTGATATTTAACTTGATATTTTTGTCCAGTGTGATTTTTTGAACAAAATCCTTGTAGCCTACAAAAGTAGCGCTCAGATTGTAGTCTCCTTTTTCAACGGTGATGGAATAAAAGCCGTAGGTATTGGTTGAAGTTCCCTTCATCAGTTCTTTCAGGTAAACATTGGAACCAATGAGAAACTCTCCGGTGGTGTTGTCCTTGACATATCCGCTGATCGTATATTTCTGTGCAAATACCTGCCCGGCAATACTTGCTGAAAAGAGAAATAATACGATAATTATTAATATATATTTTTTCATTAATGACAGATTGTTGATAAAACCATAAAAACGTTGATAAAACTGAAAAATTACAAATTTAAATAAAAAACTGTCCGTAGTCAAAGTAGTAAAAATAATACAACACGATTTCACCGGAGGATGATTTACTAAAAGTATACCATTTCAATAGCTGTCAGTATGTTTAAGTTGATTATTTTATTATGGTGACAAAAAATATATTATTTTAGAATAAATATTTTGATTATCCGCTATTCATCAGTTTCCTCTTTAGAACAACTGTCAGTTTTTTATTGGAACCTAAAAGGCAAATTAATTTCAGTGCCATTTTTTCTTCAAACAAGGTTAATGACACTATGTCAGGTTTTTCAAAAAATTGTTTTTCTTAATGGATAAGTACTCCTTTTTATGACATCGACAGCCTTATTTTGTGTTGTTTGTTGTATAAATATTTTGTTAAAACTAAAAATAATTTTTTATTGACTATCGATAATTATTTATGTATATTTGCATTTCTGTTTGAAATACTTTTATCTTATGAAGCATATTAACCCAATATTTGCAGTATTATTTGTTTTGTTTTCCATAAACGTTGCAGGTCAGCCGCATATTGGAGGATCCAATGTTTATTACGGGCATCTGCATAATCATACCAGCTATTCTGACGGTACGGGTACCCCTGCCCAGGCCTACGATTATGCAAAGAACACGGCAGGACTGGATTTTTTCAGCCTGGCAGATCATGATTATTTGAACTCCTCTGTTTATTTATCAAGTACAGAATATGATGATGTCAAAGCCCAGGCAAATGCATATAATGAGGATGGCGTTTTTGCGGCTTTTTACGGCTTTGAATGGTCAAGCCAGATTGGCATTGGCCACATTACCATAATAAATTCTGATGATTTCACCACCAATCAGGTGACCACATCGTTTGATGACCTTGTTTCCTGGTTGAATGCCAGAAGCAGCCTTGTGGCATTTTTTAATCATCCCAATAAATATGCAAACCATGGGCAGTATAGTTACAATTCAACCACTCCGCCCTGTAAGCAGATCGTAGGCATGGAATTGTGGAATTCCAATGATGGTTTTGATGTTCATTATTACAATGATGGATACATTATTGGTGATGGCAAAGGCGACTTTGATGAAGCCCTTACTAATGGCTGGGTTTTGGGCGCCACAGGTGCAGGAGATGACCATTCTGCAACATGGGGTACAAAAAATGATTACCGTATGGCCATCCTGGCAAACAGGTTAACGCGTAATGATTTGTTGGAAGCCATGCGGGCAAGAAGATTCTTCAGCACCATGGATAAAAATATCGCGCTGTCTTTCATGATAAATAACAGTGAGATGGGTTCTACGGTGAAGACCGGTAATCTCCCCATGCAGATACAGGCCACGGATCAGGATGGTGAAATTTTTTCGACGGTAAAACTTCTTAAGAACGGGGTTGTTGTCAACACCTGGTCGCCGAATACGGCCACAGTAAACATAACGCAGACACTCACCTGTGATAACGGCGATTATTTTTATGTTATCGTTACTGAGGCCGATGGTAATGAAGCAATTTCTTCACCGATATGGTGCTATTGCGGCTGTGTCCATTAATCAATGGCGCGCTGCAGATACTTTACTGATAATATTGATACAAATTTTCACCTGAGATTTATTGTGTTTTTTATGGCCTTTGGTGTCATTGAAATACGGTTGTGAATGTATGATTCTATTCTATGATGTTGTACACTGAATGAAAATATTAAATTCCTATTTATCATTGTTAATTTTATTCCGTATTGTTTTTCACATCTGTATTTTCAACAATATGAAATGTATGCGGGGGAATCAAAAATATAATAAACAATGATATGTAATAAATAATTGACTTTTTTCTGTGCAATATCTTTTGATTTTCATATCAAAGTTTTATTTTTGTGAAATTGAATGGCGACAGATTTTTACTTATAATATCAAAATAATTCTACTAACTAAAAACAAACCAGATGAAAAAGTACATTAAAATGCTTTCTTTGTTAATTTTCCTGTTGCTGCTGACAGGTAAAATTTCATTTAGTCAACCGTCAAATGCACATATCGGTGCGATGGGAATGTGGGGGGATGCTGCATTGGCAGACCGTGGAGTGACGATGTCCGGAAATGTTCAGGCGCCCATTACCACAACAATTCAATTTTTATTCAATACGGCTGTTGATGTTTATACTCCAAAGTGGTGTGGTTCTACAACAGATTATCAGCGGCCATTAAATCAAAAGATCAGTGGCGGGGCTTTTTATTATGTTTCCGGCGGCTGGGATGCCAACCTGACCTGCTCAGTGCAGTTAAATTATTACTATACGCTGATTGTCGGCAAGAATGCTACCTCCAACAATGATATGTCCATCCTGGAAACATCCTATAATCCTGTTGATATCACGACGGTATCACAATCGCCGGCGCCCGATGTAGCGCCCATGCAGGATGTCACTATTACGGTAACGCTAAGCGGTGCGAAAAATGCTAATGAAAAAGTTTTTATCAGATACACCACAGATCAATGGGTAACATCAAATTTTATTGAAATTCCTTCATTCAATGCCAGTTTTCAGGGTACTGCTGTGATTCCCGGTCTGGCAGCCGGCATACAGGTTTCTTATTATGTTTTGACCTCCAATCAATCAACTGTCGAAAGTTCTTCAGTAGATTATTATACCTTACGACTGAATAATAATTCTAATTCAAATTATTCATATACTGTTACTTATGTGCCTGAAATCACCTGGTGTAATTTGCAATGGCCCGCAGCAGACACTATAACAACCGGATCATCTTATGATGTCTTTGCACAGGTTTTTGCGCAGGGCATTACTGATACCATCGGGCAGGGCGCCGGTATTCAGGCCTGGATAGGCTATAGCACCACCAATACCAACCCTGATACATGGACAAACTGGATACCGGCCAGCTATACCGGGGACATCGGGAATAACGACGAATATAAAGCCAATATCGGAAGTTCACTTCCTGCAGGAATCTATTATTATGCCAGTCGCTTTAAATTAGGGAGCGGCTCGTATTGCTATGGCGGTTATAATTCAGGATACTGGAATGGCACGACCAATCTTTCCGGTGTGCTGACGGTTAATGATATCACCTGGTGTAATCTCCAGTGGCCTGCTTCAGATACTATTCTGGCAGGCGGAACATATAATGTGTATGCCCGTGTTTATGCTCCCGGTCTTACCGACACTGTAGGACAGGGCGCCGGCATACAGGCCTGGATCGGCTACAGCGACACCAATACCAACCCCAATACATGGACAAACTGGGTTCCTGCGACCTATTATGCCGATGAAGGTAATAATGATGAATATAATGCAAATATTGGAAGTACCTTACCTGCCGGAACATACTTTTATGCCAGTCGTTTTCAGCTGGGCAGCGGAGCATACTATTATGGCGGATTCAATTCAGGTTTCTGGGACGGGACAACCAATGTTTCCGGGTCGTTGAAAGTGAACAGCGGAGTAATTTCCTGGTGTAATGTACAATGGCCTGCGGCTGATACCATTACGGTAGGCGGCTCCATCGACGTCTATGCCCGTGTTTATGCAGAGGGAATTACTGATGCGGCCGGACAAGGTACCGGTATTCAGGCGTGGATCGGATACAGTACCTCCAATACAAATCCGGATACTTGGACCAACTGGCTCCCTGCAAACTTTTATGCAGATGCCGGAAATAATGATGAATACAAAGCAAATATAGGCGCTGCACTTCCTTCCGGGTTGTATTATTATGCCAGCCGTTTCAAATTGAACAGCGGTGCTTATTTTTATGGTGGATATAATGCCGGATTATGGGATGGAACAACCAATAAATCAGGTGTATTGACCGTAAACGAAATAACATGGTGCAACATACAATGGCCGTCAGCCGATACCATAGTCGAAGGAGCTGCTTTTAACGTGTATGCACAGGTTTACGCACCGGGCATTACCGACACCATAGGCCAGGGTGCCGGCATTCAGGCATGGATAGGATATAGTTCTTTAAATACCCATCCAGGCACCTGGATCAACTGGATTCCTGCAACATTTAATCTCGATGCCGGTAATAATGATGAATATATCGCTAATATCGGAACTTCACTGCCTGCAGGCGTAATTTATTACGCAAGCCGGTTTCAACTCAATGGCGGAACCTATTTCTACGGCGGGTATAATTCAGGTTTCTGGAATGGGATCACGTCTGTTTCGGGTATAGTGACGGTGAACCATTTAACCATAAACTGGTGCAATGTACAGTGGCCTGAAGCAGATACTATAGCAGCGGGGAGTACGTATGATGTGTATTCCAGAGTTTATGCACCCGGTGTTACCGATGTGGCAGGGCAGGGCGCCGGTATACAGGCCTGGATCGGTTATAATACAGCCAATACCAACCCCAATACCTGGACAAACTGGGTCGCTGCCACCTATAATGCCGATGACGGAAATAATGATGAGTATAAAGCCAATATCGGAAGCACACTTCCTGCTGGAGTATATTATTATGCCAGCCGTTTCAAATTAGGTAACGGCTCTTATTACTACGGTGGTTATAATGCAGGATTCTGGAACGGCACAACCAATGTTTCAGGCATCCTCACTGTTACAGGTACCGGCTATACCATCAGCGGAAAAACCCGTTATACCGGTAAAGCCATCAATGGCTCCCCTGCACCTAATCCGGCAACATACAACTCTGTTATATATAACATCGATAATGTTATTGTTATCTTAAAGAATAATCCCGGAGGAACAGAAGTGGCCAGAGATACCAGCGATGTTTCAGGCGTTTACCAGTTCACCGGCGTTGCCAACGGCAGCTATATATTATCTTATGACAAATACACATTAGATACCATGCAATGGGGTAATGATGTCAATGCTATTGACCTGGCCCTGATAAAATACTATATCGGCAGTGATACCCTGAATGATCCGTCCAGAAATTTTTATCCCAAATACAGAAAAGCAGCTAATGTTGATAATAACGCATCAATAAATGCTATCGATATTTCAAGAATCAAGGCAAAAGTAGGATCACCCTATAATGTAAGTAAAAATTTCCCCAAAGGCAACTGGGTGGCATTGGATACTTCGGTTACGGTCAACGGTGCGAACCTTACCATTGATCTGAAAACAATCTGTTACGGTGATTATAATGCTTCCAGCACCAAATACCGTGATTCGGTGGTTAACTGGAACATGACTAAGTCTTATCCTGAAAATATTATTACGGTAGCTGATGAGTATATTTCCACTACCAATCCGGCCTATTTTGAAATTCCTTTGCGTATCAGCGATGCTATAAACGACTTTTCTGCTATGAGCCTGGAGCTGACTTATCCGGACAATGATTTTGAACTTGTGGGCGCCTATCTGCCCAATAAGTCCGAAAAAGGGAATATGGAAAAGATTAACCCAACCTTAGAAGAAATCATTGCCAAAGATAACGACCTGCTGGTAACCGATGAGCAAGGCGTAATCAGGGTGGTGTATGCAACCACAAACCATTTTGATGTGGAAGCCGGTGAACAGGTGATCGTTCTTGCTTTCCGTTCTGTCCATATGCAAAGACCGGGAGAACTTCAATTTGAAATGTACGGTACGGGTGTGATGGCTGACCAGTATGGAACAGAAGGTCAAGATGTATACCTGCTGATGCCAAAAGTTCTGGTACAGAGCGCTGACATTGAATCCGGGATGGAAATATCCGGATATCCGAATCCGTTCAATGGGGAAACTTCTTTGTCATACAGCCTGCCTGAAAGCGGAAAAGTGGTGCTGAACGTATACAATGCTATTGGTGAACTGGTTACCACACTGGTTAACGAATCGCAACTTCAGGGCGCTCATAAGGTTGAATTTTCAGGAAAGGACTGGCCGGAAGGCATGTATACTTTCAAACTCGGATTTGAGAGTTCGCAAAGGTCTGAACATGCTGTGCTGAAGATGATACGATAAGTTTGCGGGGATGTCCCGTCGTTGAAAAATAATTTTTATCTTTTATTAATAAGCCTGAATATCATGTATTCAGGCTTATTAGTTTTCAGACAAACAACTTTTTGTAATTGTAGTTTGTTGACAATGAATAATCGATCACTATAATCCTTGAAAATCTTATTGTGCCTATGGCACAGAGTATTTTTACTTATCTGTTCCGTCAGAAAAGTAATACTTGCAGTAAATATTGAGCTTTTGCTTGACCCCCCGGAAATGAATTTTAGAAACTCTGAACCCCTTGATTTTATTAGCAGCGGAGAACTTCCGACCCTCCCGGCGCCTCGGCCGGGATACGCCAGCCCACTGCGTCATATTTTAAAATTTGTGTACAACATTGTGTTACCCTCCAAACAAAAAAGGATTTCAGAAACTCTGAAACCCTTATCTTTATTGGTCGGGGCGATCCGCCAGCCGGCGGAGAACTTCCGACCCTCCCGGCGCCTCGGCCGGGATACGCCAGCCCACCGCGTCATATTTTAAAATTTGTATACAACATTGTGTTACCCTGAAAACAAAAAAGGATTTCAGAAACTCTGAAACCCTTGATTTTATTGGTCGGGGCGAGAAGACTCGAACTTCCGACCCCTTGCACCCCATGCAAGAGATGTAATTATTATTTTATACTATATTTATTCATAAATATTGATATTTTGGACACACAGAAATAATAAGTTATGCCAAAATATATTATTATTATCAAATTTAGGTCATTTTTTGACATTTTTTTGTGCAAATTTTGTGCAAATTTTATTTGTCAAATATACTGATTTTATTGATCAAATTACAAGTTTAATAAATTCTATTAACATTAAATTCACATAAATTGTGCAAATTTTTCGTATATTTGCATTTTAATTAAATATAATATGAGCGCTAATACTTCTATAATTCTTGATACCAGAAGAAATAAGAGGGATAATACCTATCCTGTCAAACTCCGGGTTTATGACGATATTACAAAAAAATCCAAGGCCTATTATATCAAAATTGACCAAAATCAAAAAGAGTTCGATGAAACGTGGGGAGTCAAAAAACCTAAAGCCGAAAACATGGATAAATACCGGCTGATGACAGAGGTCCTCAGCCGTGCCAATGAAGTCCTGAAGGACATTCGTCCCTTCACTTTTGAGGTTTTTGAACGTAAATTTTTCAGAGCAAAAGGCGATGGTAAAAATGTGTTTTATTACTTTGATCTGAGGATAGATGAATTTAAAGCTCATAAGCAGTATAGTACTTACACCATATATGAATGCTGTAAGAAAAAGATGAAGGATTTTCTCAGGGAAAACAGCGGGAAAGAAATAGAGTATCTTCCTTTTATTGAAATAACGCCCAAATGGCTTCAGAACTTTGAAGATTATATGCTGGATCACGGATCAAGCAGAACTACCGTTTCCATATATACACGTGCAATTCAGGCCGTTTTTAACCTCGCCATCGAGAGTAGCGATATCACTAAAGATATTTATCCTTTTGGCAAAAAGAAATACGTCAGACCATCGGTCAAAAAAGTGAAAAAGGCACTGACAACAGAGCATCTTAGAATACTTTTAAATGCGGAAGTAAAAAATCCTTATCAGGAAAAAGCAAGAGATTTCTGGTTCTTCAGTTTTGCTACATTCGGCATGAACATAAAGGATATCGCATTACTGAAATGGAGGAATATTTACGATGATAAGATCGTTTATTTAAGATCCAAAACCCAGAATACCTCGAAAAAAGATATTGAAGAACAAGAAGCATTCCTTACAGATATTTCACGCAGGGTTATTGAAAAATACGGCACCTCACCCCGCAGCGTCAACAATTATGTATTCAGCATTCTTAAACCCGGATGGGATGAAAAACGACAGTACCATGCGATAAGAAACTTCACGAGATTTATTAATCAACATATAAAAAATCTTGCAAAAAAATTACATTTGCCTGAAGGCATAAGTACATACTGGGCGCGTCACAGTTTTGCGACCAAAAGCCTGCGAGATGGCTACACGATGGACATGGTCGGTGATGCTTTCAAGCATAGTGATATTAAAGTAACTTATGGATATTTTGCCGGGTTGGAAGATTCAAGTTTAAAAGAAATGGCCAGAAAAGTGACAGAGTTATAACTTGAGTTTCGCCTGGTTTTTTTTATGTTTAATTTATTTTTATTTCTTCCTTCGTGTCCCTTTGTGACAGTACTTAGTGCGACTTCGTGGTTAAGTTTTTTTACCACTAAGGCGCACAAAGTGTTTGCACTAAGGCGCACAAAGTCTGCTTGGCGTGCCGGACACTCCGACAGGCAGGGACAATCTTCTCCTTCCACTTTCGTTTCAGGAGAAGCTGCTCTGAATTACCGTAGTTTTATTCTTTTTGACTATATGTAAAAAATTTGTTCTCCATAGTGTTAATCTCTTTGCAATCCACAAATGATTGATATTTGTCAATTTTATTTTTTATGCGAAACTTAAGTTATAATAATTCGGAATTACCAGTTGATTTTTTTCAACTGTCTGATCAGCAAGTGGTAAAAGTCAGGATTTATATAATCAGTGGCTTTCATTTCCTGTATTGCCTTGTTGATGAAATCTTCGGTTAAGAGCAAATTATGTTCCGCTATATAAGCAGCAAATATTTTCAGGCCGGTTTCATTTTTTTCTTTGACAAGCCTGAGCATTTCCGGTTGTATATAATTTGTTATCAAATGTGGCAATATCCGGAATTGCCTGTAATCCGAACCATTACGGATCACTTCCTGATATTTTTGTTCATAATTCTGCGGCTGATCGGTTCTCTGCAATATCAACATGCTGGCATCATCTTTAAAATAATCCCTATTTGCAGAAAAGAATTTTTCTAATCTTTTTTCAGAAATACCGGATGATAAAAATCCGGTAATAGCTCCGTCAAAATCATCAATTTCGTACATACCATCAGTACAAAGGACAAGAGATTCACCTTCATGGAAATCCTGCCTTTTCACTGAGATGCGGGCGCCATTATATCCCAAAGCATTGGTAAGACCTTCCCTGATGACCAGCACGCCATCCTGTATCAGCAGTTTACCGCTTTTGTCGCGCATATTCACTGCTTTCTTTCCATCCAGGCTTATTTGTATCAATCCTTCTGCTGAATATTTATACAACCTGCTATCCCCGATACAATCCCATAAGAAATAATTCTCGTTTGTATTCCATACCACTGCCAAAAAAACGGACATCATACCATGATATGCCGGCTCCAATGGACTTGAAACCTCATGGTCGGCTTTCTTTAAAGCTGTTTCAAATCTTTGAATCATATTGCCCGACTGATTGTTTAAAAATGAATCAACAAAAGCATTGCAGGCGTTATTGGAAGCTATAAAGTCGTGATGCCGCGAACCCACTCCATCAGCCATTACTAACACAACGATACCTTCATCGCTGATTTCCCTGTAAAGCAGAAAATCGCCACAAGTTTTTTTGTCAGCATCTTTCTGGCACTTGCCATGGACAATGTATTTTTTACCGGACATGGTTTCCATTAATTGAACAATGGCAGGAATTTTTTTCAAAACTACGATTAAGTTTTCTGTAAATAAATATTTTTGTAATATTTTTATCCGCTGAATTTTAGAAACTGTTTTGATTTTATGTTACATAAGATTTATGATGGATTTTTTAGCGAAACAAGGCAGATTTTGCAGACATAGTTTACCCTATGTCGAAAAATCTAACGATTTGCAGCAAAAAAGGCGCATAAAGATATTAAAAGATAAAATCAAAACAATTTCTTAATCAAACGGAAAGGGATCAATGAAAAACAGGGAGCAATTATATGCATTAATAGACTGGACAGTTCAAACTTTTACCATATCCGGCACGGAGAAAGAAGATATGTTAGCGCTGCTTAAAGGCGCCAGACTACATGGTTCCGATTACGGAGCCTTAAGAAGTTATATGTTCGATAAGGCGGCTTCTGTCATATCAGGCAGTGACCCATTGAAAGTTCTTAGCTGGCTGGAAGAATCTCTGAAACTTCTGGAACGTGTGAGAGAACCGGTTGCTGCTGCAAAGCCTGAGGTCTATTTCAGCCCGGGTGAAGGTTGCCGGAAACGTATCCGCCAGGCAATACTGGATGCCAAAAAAACTCTGGATATCTGTGTTTTTACTATCAGTGACAACTTTATCTCAGAGGCTTTGATGAGTGCGCAAAATAATGGGATACATATCCGTATCATCACCGATGATGACAAATGTTATGATGAAGGCTCGGACATCCACCGGCTTTCTGAAACCAATATTTCTATCAGGACAGACAACCGTCCGGCGCTGATGCATAACAAATTCGTTGTGATTGACAAAGTCCGCACTATAACCGGCAGCTACAACTGGACCCGCACTGCAGCCATGGAAAACGGAGAGAACATTGTTGTGCTCTCCGACACGGATGTTGCAAATGCTTATCTGGCAACTTTTGAAAAACTTTGGAAGACCTCGGTTAGCCTGAGAAGGAAACGGTATTGATCAACCCAGATCGTGTATGCTGGGCATGTAATTGCGCTGAATGAACGATGCAAAGATCTGGGCTACTTCTTTACGGGTAAACCCCAGCAAACCTGTACCTACCTCAAAAATAAACTTCAGTTCGTCGGATTTGATTTTTTTATCAGCCATCACAAGGTTGATAAGAAAATCCAGCAAATTATCTTTTTCGGCGGGGTTTATTTCCAGTATGTTTTTAACAGATGAATTAAATGTCTCAAACACTTTTTTACTCTCAATAATTTCTTCGAAGAAATTTGCCGGAAAAAGGCTGAAATCAGAAAGCGCCTGCATGATGATTTCCGCTTCACGGTCGTTGAATTCGCCGTCTATTCCGGAGCAAATGATGCCTGCAGCGGCCACAAAATATGAAATATGATAATCCAGCTCCGAGTTTTTTACCTTTAGCAGAACCCCTGTGAGTTCTGTCATTTGTTTGTCGAGGTCGGCATCAGTCAGCCAGTTTCCTATTCCAGATTCACCGGCAAACCTGTCGGATTTCGAAAACAAATCAATGGCTTTGATCCGGATGGGGTTTATGGGATGCGAAGCAATGTTCAGCCCCTTTTCTTTCCTGAAATATTCAAGACGATTTTCGTTTTCTGTCATAAAAGCATTGATATCCAGATCCACTACTTTGGCATCCATGCCCGAAGACATTTTGAAAAATGCCGAGATACATACCGGCAGGCTTGGGTTAGCCAGAAAACCGTACCTGTCGGCGATGAGTTCCGATAACTGTTCCCAAAGGCGTATCTTGTTCATCAACACTCCGGGCAGATTCGAGTTTGTTGGAAATACAAAATTGATGAGTTTGTTCAGGTTGGCGTTTTTATTTATCAGATGCCCGATCTCATGGCCTATGATGAATCTCAGTTCATCGTCGTTCATCAGTTTCAGCAATGAAGAATTGATGTTGATGATATTAGGCTCGTCGTCTTCGGTACTGGATAATGCAAAAGCATTGACACTGGAGTCGCTGGAAATATAAAAATCAAGTTTTTCTTTATATCCGAGGTTTTCTTTAACGGAGTTAAAAAGAGTGTAAAGTTTTTTTGAGATATTTTTGTCCACTTTAAAGCTGTGGCCTTCCAGCATGTATTTCCAGTAGTTTTCAGTTTTCCTGACTTTGGCTTCTTTGAAAATGATCTCTACAGTTTCGCCCTGCAAGGCATTGTAAATCTGGTTTCGCAAAAATTCCTCCAGGGGAAGCCCGATGTTGGTAAAAAATTCTTGTTTAAGCATAATGAATATAATTAATTATTAAGTATGATATTTGTGGATTAATGGTAACGGTCGCCGGGAAACATTTTCATGTTTTCCTTGTTAACAAATTTATTTTATAAAAATTTCACGGGTTAAAAATATGTATATTTGATGACAATTTATGATTTTTATATAAATTTTTAAATTTGTTCTTATGGGTGACATGTTTTTTGGTATTGAAGCTATACAGATTCCTGACTTTATTGAAGATAAAAACGATTTTGCCCGTTGTTTGTTTTTCACCCAGGCATTGACAAGCTCAGATGTATATTTCCTGATGCAGGTTATTGCAAAATTAAGCCAGCCCGAAGTTTTGGCTATTTACGATACCCTGAAAAAAGAAATCAGTGAGGAAGCTAATCTGAAAAAAGAAATATTGTGGCTGCTGGAGGTGGATGTATGTAAAAAAATCTATGATAAGAATAAAAGTCACATATCACCGATTGAAAAATTAACTACCTGGGAAAACTATTTCAAAAAGCTGAGTAACGTTGAGAAATCTGATTATTTCAACATTTTCAGGATATATTTTTCTGAATCTGATGAGGTGCTGAAAAAACAACATCTAACGACATTCAGAAAGCCAAAAGACATTTACAAAGAGTTGTGCAAATTTGTTAAAGGGCAGGATGAAGCTAAAAAACATATGAGTTTTGCTTTTTACCTGCATCTTATCAGGACAAGGCGGATCATCCCGGAAATATATAATATTACAAATGTTTCGCGCAGATCAGGCGATGTTTTGCTGCCGGATCCGCATATCATGTTATTGGGGCCAACCGGTTCCGGGAAAACGCATATCATAAAAACGCTGTGTGAAATGTATGATGTGCCTTTTGTCAAAGTCGATTGCGCACAAATGGTAAGTTCAGGATATATCGGTTCAAATATTGAAGATGCGTTGACCTTGTTGTATTTAAAGGCAAGAACAAAGTTTGACGCAGAGAATGGAGTGGTGTTTTTTGATGAATTCGATAAGATCAGCGAACAAAATACAAATAAAGGCAATGTCGGGGGTGTTGCTTTGCAGCAGGAATTTCTGTCACTTATTGAGGGCGCTGACAGAGTGATAAAACAGGATCTTGGCCGATATGCAGAAGGCATGGCGTTTAAAACAAAGAACCTTATGTTTATATTCAGCGGTAGTTTTGCGGGAATTGAGAGAATTATTGAAAAACGCATGAATGCCACTGTCATTGGATTCAGATCGGCCATGGCTGGTCACGAAACTTCGGCGGATAATATTCTCAAAAGTGTCAGCCCGCAGGATTTTATTGATTTTGGGATCATTCCGGAACTCGTGGGCCGAATAAATTATTACCTGGCATTGGACATATTGACCAAACAACAAATAATCGAAATAATTAAAAACACCCAGGATTCATTTTTGAATGCATATGAGAATTTTTTCTGGATACATTACGATAAACTAATTGTTGACGATGATGTGTGCGAAATGATCGCTGACAGGGTGATTGAACTTAAGCTGGGAGCTCGTGCTATTCGTGGAATACTTCAGAAATTACTTTCAGAGGCATTATTTCAGTCTCCAAATATCATCATGGAAACTTTTCATATAACAAAAGATGATTTTATTAAAACCTTTAATAAATGAAAACAGCAGAACATAAATATTCTTTCGAAGAAGTGTTTACCGATTGGCGCAGGAAAAATGAAGAGCAATGTCTGTCATATATTAATGAATTTACTATTGTTGAAGAGAATAAAATTGAAAATCACCCCTGGTATAAAAAAAGGGTTGAGCCTTTACCTGCATTTCGATACAGGCTTCCCGGCGATATCAACGAATCTGATTTCGACTGGGAGTTATTATTGATTTTGCTTGAATCATCAGAATCATACCAATTGAGAATTCGTTTTGATGATATCAAACTGGTGTGTCGTAACGGTCATTATCCTTCAATAACAGTCGGTATGTATGGCTTGGATAAGACTATTTATCTGATGAACAGCAAAGAAGTAACCGATCTTTTTTACGACCTTATTGATGAAAATATTAAAAGAGTGAGGCGTACCTTGAGCAATTATCAGGAAAACTCCGATTATGATGATATCTCAAAATATCAGCGACTTTACTGGCAATTCGTGGCTGAAAAGATCAATACAAAGCTGAAAGTTTCGGGAATTATTTCGGGGAATGAGGAGGTAATAAAATATTTGATGGAAAATGAAAGATAAAGAACTCTTATCCTGCATTTTTCTTTTGGGAGGGCATGACCTGGAAATGCTCGAAATCAGGAATATTCTTGAAAGAAAAAACCTAAAAAATGAAGTTGATTTTTATGACAGGAATTTGACGTGGGGTGCAAAATTAAGTTCTTATAAAGATTGTTTTGATGATGATAAAACATTTGTTGGTATAGAATTAATCATAGATATTGACCATCCAAAGAAATATATTGAAATAGATCATCATAACGAAAACAGTAATAATGATTCATCCATAGAACAGCTTGCCAGCCTGCTGAAGATAAAACTTTCCAAAAGGCAAATGCTTATTGCCGCCAATGACAAGGGATACATCCCTGCCATGCAAAAACTCGGAGCAGGCAAAGTGGAAATTGAACGGATACGTAAAGCCGACCGCAAAGCGCAGGGAGCCAAACCTCTTGATGAAAAACTAGCTGAAAAGTCAATAAGGGAAAATATGCAAGTGGAAAATGGCATTACTGTGGTGAGATCTTTAACCAGCTTTTTTTCGACCATCACCGACCGCTTGTTTCCTTTCCAAAAGCTTTTGATTTATAACGAAACCAATTATTGCTACTACGGAGAAGGAACTGATAAATTTGCCCTGCATTTTCATGAATTAGTAACGGCGAAAAACGCATGGTATGGAGGAGGAGAGGATGGCTTTTTTGGAATCAGGGCAGAATACACAAATGTTAATGAAATTATAGAAATAATCAAATAAAAATTACAACCATGAATCAACCATGTGAACTGTACAGTTATCACGTATTTTTATTTCCATTTCAATGGAGTTATACCGGAAAAAACTACGTTAGTAAAAACTTTGAAGAAAAAACCAATCTGAAGGATTTTGTTTCTTTTTTGGATAAAACACCCTGGAAACAAAATCAGTTTGTACCCGATACAGTGTTGAACTATAACGAATACAACTATTTTTATGACTTTGTCAGGCAGGCAATGTACGACGTCAAAAAGGTGCCGGAGATTAGCCGGGAAAAAGCAGATGAGCAATTTATTGCACATTTCAGTTATGATATTAAAATGGATGAGGCGGTTTACTCTATTAGGCTAAACAAGCAGGGAGTCGTAAAAACCTATCATCTGCTAATCGACTCCATATTGCTGCATTTGTACAATACGGGCGTGGGTGTGTTATCGTTTCATCTTAACAACCGTAATGCAGATCAGGCCAGCCCCGATGATATTCTGAACATTAACCAGCATGGCAGGCGGCTTTTTCCTCCTTTTTTTGGCATGGACCGGGGTGTAACCGGCAGTCCTGAACAGTATGATTATGTTGATTTTACAAAGGGATTGACTGCTGTAAAGAATGCTGAACTTGCCGATGAAATCGAAATAAGCATTACAGGCATAGAAGATTTCTCAGTGTATACCGATCCCGCTTATTTCAGGCAGGGAGTGCTCAGGCTGCCGGCATTTATGGATAGCTTGTTTAATCAGGTACCCCTGGCTCATAACAAAATGGATGCAGATAACGGATCAACGAAGATTAACATAGAACCCTTGCTCGACGACAGAATGTTTGTTATTTGCTGGTATGGAAATGACGAATTGTCCGGCAATTTAATTCCTCCCCAAAAGGATGGTAAATATGATATGACCTCGCCGGCATATCTAACCAATGAATGGTTGTATAAGTATATTTTTGTTGACGGAAGCGGCATGATGACTTGCCAGAACAGCAAGATGTCATCACAATTTCTGGAAAAACACACCAATGTGCGATGGTTGAATTTTGGTACTATTTTCGGTGTTTCCAGATATTCCTTTGTATGCCTTACTTCATCTTTGGAAAAACTCAAAGAATATAATTCTGCCTTCCTGCTCAATCATGTGCAGACCATGTATTATAAAATGACCGAATTATGCCTGCTTCAACGAGCCTGCGTTTTGCGGTTCTCCGATGAAGTAACGGCCATATCGGCCATGAAGGATAAAGAAAGTAAGTATTTACCCGGCAAAGTCAGCAGCCTGTATAAGCAGTACCTGCGGTTTGTGAACAAAATATATTTTCGTGAAATTACGGCTCAGGAGCAGGGAATTGAACTCTATAACCTGATGCAGGAGGTTATGAATATTAAAGGGCACGTTCATGATCTGGATGGAGAGATTAGTGAGCTGCATAACTATGTTAATCTGGTGGAAGAGGAAAAGCAAAACAAAAATATTGCGCTGTTGACTATTATCGGGGCTTTATTTGTGATACCCTCTTTTATTGCATCCTTTTTCGGCATGAATATGTTTAATATTTCAAAACCTGGTTTTGAAGTGAATTTATGGACTTTATGGTTGGTGACGCCGGCCATGTTTATGAGCGCGGGTATTTTTTATCTTATTTTGAGAGGAAAATCAATTCAGGCCGGAACCAGGTTGAAGAAAACCGGTATTATCCTGATTTCTTTGCTTGTCGTTATACTCACTCTGATTTCTGCCATTTGTTTTTATACAGTTAAATAGCTAATCTTTATACATTTAAATAGTTAATAAGTTTTTTTATTAAAAAATAATTTGTATATAGTTTTAATTTTTATTTTTGAAAAAAAATTGTAAATGGACGATAAAACAAATGGTAAACAATATAAATACCACAAATTTCCCTGTCTTGCATGGCATGCATATATATTAATTGTATTAGCATTGCTGGGGTTTGTTTTGGTTTGTTGTTTTAATAAGTGCATTGGCGACTATGTAAGCACGGTGGTAGTGAAGGCTGGGTCAGTTTATTCCTTTGATAAGATTATAAGTGCTGGTGTAGTACAAATTTTATTTTGCGCTGCATTGATTTTGCTATTGGTCGGCGGTGTTGTTATTTTGGTGATGAACATATACCAGCAGATTCAGTTTGCATTTTATTGCCGGGAAAATTGCCGGCAGGAAACCCCAACAGAAAACGGTTCGAAAAACGAGATTTCGGATGAAGAGAAAAAGAGAAGGCAAGACTACGAAGAAAATCGAACCGCTTTTGCCGATTATGCCAAAATGCTTGAATTGGCAAAGGTTAAAACCAAAACAATAACCGGAGAAGGCGATAAAAAAGTGGAGGTGCAGGAAGAGAAAATAGACACCAATATTTTAAAAGAAATTCTTGAAAAAAAACCAACAGAAAAAAATAAAAAAGAAAACAATACAGGTACTCAAACTGAAAACCAATAACAGCTATGTACACAATCAATTTTACATTAAAACAGCACACGCCTATTATCCACTTCCAGCACGAGCAGGATGGGGCTACCCTAAGAGCAACCGAAGTAAAACCAAAACTGGATAGGTTTATTATTGAGAAATTGACGGGAATAAAAGGAAAGTCAGCATTCGATAAATTTAAAGAAAATCCCGAATGGAAAAAATGGTTGGTTGGTAATGGAGAGCATCCGGCTTTGAATTATAAAATGAAGATTCAAGAAAAAAATAATGATGAAACCTTATTTTTGCCTCTCGCACTTGAACAAAATAATCCTGAAAAGAAGATTGCTATTGCCACTTCACTTAGTATTAATATAAATAATATTATAGCTCCAACTCTTTACTTTGCAAACGAAGATAAGATTAAATTTAATCAAAATGCGATTGATAGAACTAGAAGCAAACTTAATGAAGTTGCACTTGCAAAACAAAGTAATAGTGGTATTAGTTTGGAAATTATAACATTATCAAAGGAAATTTCAGGTGAAATTGAAAAACATATTGTTTCATTCTTTCTTCAAACAAATTTCGGAACTAGGCAAAATAAAGGATTTGGCTCGTTTACTATTTCAAAAATGAATGGTGTTGCTCAAGAAATTAATACGAGGATGTTTCCCCCCGGCACTTTTAAGAAAAGTATTAATGGGAATGCCAACACTAGAATAAACACAATTTTTAAAATAATAAAGGAAGAATATCAACTTTTAAAAAGTGGTATAAACCATGGTGTATATAATAAATCAAAATTATTTGAATATTTCGTAAACCTACCCAACCCCATAAGATGGGAAAAGAGAAAAATAAAACAAGAATTCAACTCCAACAAAGCAGCAAAATTTTATGGTATTGATTTAACCAAAAGAAATGAACCGATTGATATTGTTGATGCTACAGGTAGTGACTACAATAGTTTTACTGATAAGCAAACAAATAACTACCAATATATTCGGGCTTTATTAGGTTTAGCAGAGCAAATTGAATTCCAGGTTGGCAATCCGGTTGATAGGGGAAATAAAATGGTTGCAAAAATAGATGGCTCTGCTGTAGGATTAGAAAGATTTCAGTCCCCTATAACATTTAAAGTAATAAATAATGATATTTATTTAATACCAAACAACTCCTTTGTTGCAATTTATGGCAAAACGGTAACTATTACCTTAAAATTAAAAAATGGAGGCACACCTCATTCATTTAATATAGACATCCCAAGTAGTTTTGACATTGATGCTTTTTTGATAAATTCTTTAAATTCCACCTGGACAAAAATATAAGTTATGAAATACCTCGCCCTCACCATCGGACCTATCTACAAAACTATGTCCCAAGCCCGCAAAACCCGGGAGCTTTGGAGTGCTAGTTTCAGTTTTTCGCTTTTAATGAAATACCTTATTGATGAATTCAGTAAGCATGGGGAATTGCTTTCGCCAAGTCCTAATGTTAAATTACCACTGCATGGAGCTGGGGTATATCCAGACCGTTGTTATATCAAGCTCAACAAAGCCATGACAGAGACTGAAATTAACAATAATAAAGAAATTGCACTTAAAGAATTTAGTTTGGCGACAGGGTATAATCCGAACGAATTAGCATATTTTCAAATATATGTTGTACAAAAAGAGATTGCATGCAATCCTATTAAGTCGTTAAATGTAATATTGGATGGTTTGGAACTCTCAAAGAAGTATTTCAGCATCAAGACATTTGATATTAATTATTATTGGAATACCCAAAGTGTTAGTCCTGAATTTTTTCAAAATTTATATGAAAAAGGATATGGCGATGATGAAATTTTACCCCCAATTTTGGTCAAATACAGTGGTGCAAAATCTAAAACATTTAAACGGTTTAAATCTATACCTGAAATTTCTACAACAGAACTTGAGAAACAACACCCTTCTGAATATTGGAACGCTTTAGGTATTCAGTACCTTAAAACGTCAAATGGGGAAATTAACTTTGAGCAATTAGCTCAAAACAAAGAGGATGAACAAATTGAAGATAATATTATTAATGCATTGAAATCGGAATTTAAAGACAATTTTAAATTTCGACACAAATATTTTACCATTGTTCAGGCAGATGGGGATAATGTAGGTTCACTCATCGGAGAAATTGAAAAAAACAATGGTGATATCATGAGCTTTTCTAATGCGTTAAACGAATTTGTCAGCAGTGCAGCCGGTGAATTGAAAAAATACGGAGCATTCCCAATTTATATGGGCGGTGACGACCTCTTGTTTTTTGCACCATTAACCAATGATAAATATGAATTTGAGGGTTTAGATTTTCGGGAGCTTTTTCCTCCTGAGAAGAATGAAAAATATAGGGTAAATGGCAACAATGTGTTTTTTCTGATGACCAGATTGAATTTTATGTTTAAAGAAAAATTAGCGCCCATTGTCAACAAATATATGAAAGATAAAACGGTTTCCCTTAGTTTTGGTTTGTCTGTCGGGTATTATAAGAAACCGATGAATGAAATTCTTGCAGAGAGCTACGAACTATTGTTTTATAATGCAAAAAAACAGCCATGCAAAAACTACATTGCTCTGAAACTGGAGAAACATTCAGGGCAATCATTAGATTTTGGCTTCACACAAAATACACCATTGTATTATTACTTTCTGAATTTATGCACCGAAAGTAAGGGCAAGGATGAGAATTTTCTAAATTCTGTTATGTTCAAAATCAATAACCAGAAAAAAATAATAATTGAAATTGCAAATGATGTGAATAAATTGAAATACTTTTTTGACGAAAACTTCAATGAGGCATCACACAAAAATTATCAGGCATTTTTTGAGGCAGTAAGACACATCATTCACGAAACATTTTCGTGGTTTGCCCATGAAAAACCCGTTGACGAAAATCATGAAGATAAAAGGATTTCGAGAATTTACAGTTGCCTCAGATTTGTTCAATTTTTAAACGCAAATGACAATCATGAATAAAATTCTAATCACTTTAAAACCATTGACTCCATACTTTTTTGGTGGAGAAAATACTTTTGGCGATGGCAAAATAAACTACTTCGCCCGTTCCAATTATTTACCGCAGCAAACTACTCTTTTAGGTATGCTCAGGCATGAACTACTGATTCAAAATAATTTGATAGGTACGGACCCGATAGCAAAAGAATGGAAATTACTAATTGGCGAAGATAGTTTCCAGAAACTAAATAATAAATTCGTCGATGATTTTGGAGCTATTAAGAATATTTCCCCGGTTTTTATTTCAGATGGAAATATACACTATACAACACAGACTCTTGATTGGGCAAATTACGGATTGGAAAAAGATGAAAAAGTCAATAATTGCGCGGTAATGGATATGAAAATCGCACCTGTCATTGTTGATTTCTTTAATGCACCTAATGATTTTGTCATTTTCGAAAATTATTCAAAAAGCATTCCGTCTTTACTTGTAAATAATAAACCATTCGACCCGAAATATGGGTTAGTTTCGCTATGGGTAAGCAGTGATGGAAAAAATTTACGCCAATGGGATTACGTTGATCCTTTGGAATTCGAAGATACTCATGGATTTGATAATGGGTTTTTTATTAAACATGAACAGGTTGGTATTCATCGGGAAATAGTAAAAAGACGTGATGATAAAGGCGATTTTTATAAACAAGTGTTTTACAAACTGGCTAACGATTTTTGCTTTGCTTTTTTTGTAGATTTAGACTTGCCAAACGACAAAGAGTTTGGTTCAAGAATTATCACCATGGGTGGCGAACGCAGTTTTTTTAAAATGGAAGTTACGGATGCAAAAGAAAAAAGTTTTGATAATATTTTTGATAAAAAAACTTTTCAGGAAAATCATTGTAGAGAGCATGATGTGATTATACTTACGAGCAATTGTTTTTGTTCCAATGATGTTATTGAAAACTGCCTGTTTACAATCAATGATGATGTTAATTTTCAAAATATTGTTACACAGCAGAAAAATGCTGTGAATTATGTCGCCTTTCAAAAAGGGGGGGTGACCAAAAGTGGTGAAAACCTGACACTCTTAAAAAGAGGAACTGTTTTGTATCCCTATACAGGCAAAACAAATGAAGTGGAAAAAGCGCTGAAGAGTGATGCCTTTAATAAAATTGGCTATAATAAGTATTTGATAATCAATAAATAATAATAAAATGAAAAAATTTAAAATCTATCCGTATTGTATCGAATGTCTTACTAATTTACATGTAGGCAGTGGTGGCGACAACTTCGGAATTGTTGATAAAGAAATTCAACGCGACCAGGTTGATAATACACCGATTATTCATGCTTCATCTTTAAAAGGGGCTGTCAGGGAATATTTTGAAAACTGCGTTTATTCGACAAATAGCCCTGTAATTATTAAATACTTTGGCTCTGATAAAAAAGAACAGAACAACTTATCGCAAGGGTGTCTCAGGTTTTTTGAAGCACGCTTGTTTGCCATACCTGTTCGTGGTATAGGAAATGTTTCAGATTATCTGGGCACATCAGAAAGGTTACTTACTTGCTTTAATAATTCAGCAGGTAAACTTGACTCTGCCATTAATAAAATGTCAATCCCATCAACAGAGAACACAAATGCCCAAACAGAATATGGTGATGCAACGCAAATAGCTACCCTTGCTTTAGTAGGTGATAATATTGCTTTTATTCCTAATGAAAAAATGATAACTGTATTGAAGAACCTGCCTATTATTGCAAGAAACTCATTAGAAAATGGACAGAGTGAAAATCTTTGGTATGAGGAAGTGGTACCTCGTGGAAGCAAATTTTACTTTTTTGTTGCTGTGCCTGATGAAGAAACCGGTTATAACTCAGAATTTGAAACTCATTTGCTAAGTGACGTTGTTCAAATTGGTGCCAATGCCACGGTAGGTTATGGTTTTTGTAAAATTTCAAAAATGTAGAAATATGAAAGCAAATATAGAGAAACATATTCCACGCGCTATTCAACAAATTGATAGTTATTATACGGCAAATCATAATAACCCCATAACAAAAGAATATAAGGGCTATCTTTCTTCGTTAGGTGCCAGCATTATTATGTCAGGTTTATTGCCCACACTTGCTGTTTACTACGCTGAAGAATCCAATTCTAAAGCCGACAGAAGAAAAGTTATAAACTGGGTTTATGAAATAATTATATCATTACCTTTTTTTAATAATTGTAATGGCAAACCGGATTTATTTAAATATGCTATAGATGTCAAAGACGACCGATATAAAACAGATAGATTGATTGAGGAGATTTTGAACATTTCAATAGCTTTAAAATTGTCGATTAGAACATTTCCACTAGTCTAAAAATAATCGTTTATGAAAAATTTATCATGGCTGTACTATAAAGGATATTACAATGAGTTTGAATACTGGCATAATATTAAACCCAGTGATGAATCTACAAGAGAATTGATCAATGATTTTTTTAAAAAACAAAATGACATTTTTACGAAAGCAGTTTTCTCTGGGTTTAAAAAAGTAGTTGTTCCAAATCAGAAAAATGTAAATACCTCCTTTCAGTTAAAAACCACTTATCCGGGGTTACTCATGGGCACTGGATATACACATGGTATTGGTGCTATAGGAGAATTTAAAATCGGGTTTCATCTGGATTATGTTACAGGATTGCCCATAATTCCCGGCAGCTCGGTTAAAGGGTTGTTACGTTCAGCCTTTCCAATTATTGAAAAAGATAAAAAAACAGGCAACCTTGTTTTTGCAGGCAAATCTGATGGAGAGAAAGAAAAAGAAAGAACGAAAGCAAGATGGCTAAGTGCTTTGTTTGGTAAAATTAATGAACCTGATTTTTTATCACAAACTATTCAGCCTGAAGAAATAGATGTTGAAAATAAAATTGAATATTTCTTTCAATTGATTGCTGAGATTTTTGAGGGAATAAAAGATATTACAAAAGAGAACCCCGAAGAAAAATATTTTTCCATATCCTTAAATCCGCAAGAAAGTTATCAACAAAATGAAGCAAAGTACTGTGTATAAGTAATATACGCAGTACTTCGCTATACGAAAAGTTTCACCTAATTTAGTGATGCAAAAAAAACGGTGTCTAAAAC
>Ga0209717_1000684_pt1 | contig 40322 bp, 30 predicted proteins | sample AD_UKC048_MetaG_FD_184418 | JGI IMG/M metagenome (GOLD analysis project Ga0209717, IMG submission 184418) | Active sludge microbial communities of municipal wastewater-treating anaerobic digesters from USA - AD_UKC048_MetaG (SPAdes) (version 2) | ecosystem: Engineered > Bioreactor > Anaerobic >...
CATCCGGGATGCGAAAGCCGCCGCCGATCTCCACCAGTTGTGAGCGGGAGATGGCTACATTCTTGCTTTTTGCCAGCGCGCTGAGCGCCAGCAGCACCGCCGCGGCGTTGTTGTTGACCACCAGGGCGCTTTCGCCACCGGTGAGGCGAGTCAGCAGATCGCTGGCATGCACGTCGCGCTTGCCGCGTTTGCCTTTGGCGAGGTCAAATTCGAGCGTTGAGTAGCCACTGGCAGTACTTTCGACGGCTTCTAAGGCATCGTTTGACAGTGGCGCGCGACCGAGATTGGTGTGCAAAAGCACGCCGGTGGCGTTGATGACTGTCCGAAGAGACGGCTGGGATTGCTTTTCGAGAATAGATTCAAGTGAGGATATAAGTTCCTCATCGGAGGGGATTTCAGTGAGATTTGGCAGGGTTTGGCGCAGCTCATCCTGAAGTTGGCGGATGGCGGAGACGGTCCAGGCGTGCCCAAAGGACCCTAAAAGCTGCTCGGTGCGGGGGTGTTTGAGAATCTGATCTACCGAGGGGATATCGCGCAGGGAGACCATGATTAATTGCTTTGTGGGTTAGGTTTCCAGCGGCTGCGTTCCCAAAGCCTGATCAGAAACTCCACCAGGAAGAGTGCTGCAGCTAAAATGACTCCCAGGGGTACCGTCAGCACCCGTCCCATCTGCAGCCAGAGGATCAGCGCGGCAAAGATGCCAAACCAGGCTGCCTGGCGGATGATCACCTGGGGTGCGGCAGGAGGATTGGAGGGGAATCGCAAGTTCAGAAACCAGGTGAAGGGCAGGAAAAGACCAGTCACGAAAATGACAACGAAGAAGTAAAACAACCAGCGCGGACCGATGGTGGGCAAAGTCAGCGTAAGGATCGCACCGACCCCGATCGCTCCAAGAATGATGAGTACTAGCATGCCGGGTAAATAAAACTTAAAGGGGATGGGCTGGTTTTGGTTATCTTCCATGCTGAGATTATACATTATTTCCCGCGTTGTTAAGGGAGTATGATTGAGTGACAAGATCGTTTTGTCGGAGGAATATGCCCGAAGAATACCAAGTAAAAGTGATTGGTCGGATCGAATCGGACCTGTCCCAGGTGGAGAAAGCACCTGCCCAGGGCGTAGGTTCCGGGTTGGAAGCCTGGTTGATTTTGGAACCTGAGTTTGTGGAGGGGTTGGATGGCATTAAGGCTGACGACCAGCTACTGGTTTTCACCTGGCTGCATCTGGCTGAACGTTGGCCGTTGAAGCTGCCGCCCCACGGCAATCACCAGCTGCTGCCCAAGGGTGTTTTTGGCACCCGCTCACCCCACCGCCCGAATCCAATTGGCGTTCACCTGGTGGAAGTGTTGGAGGTGGACGGGAATCGCCTGCGACTGCGGGACATGGAGGCGGTTGATGGCACCCCGGTGTTGGATATTAAATGCGTGCTGTGAATTAATAATGCTATGATGGCGGATTGGAAGCACACCAACGTCTCCACACAATGAAATATGTGGTGCTTCCAAGCGCGCCCTACGAAGAATTTGTTTCATCCAATGGTAAATTTTGCTCGCCCACGAATTTTGTTCAATCTACTACAATTTGAAGGTCATTCCTTAATATGATAAACTCGCTTTACTCGATATTCTCCCTTTGGGATGCTTCAATTGTCGGGCAAAAAGACTGCGAAGGGATACCTCCAGGTGAGGTATCTTTTATAAAGGTGACAAAGATGACGGATAAAAAACTGACCAGAAAAGACGCGTATCTCAGAGAACTAGACAAGCGTGTTTTGATCTTCGACGGCGCCATGGGCACCATGCTGCAACTGCAGAAACTAACCGTCGCGGATTTTGGTGGTGAACAATACCATGGCTGTAACGACTATCTTGCACTTTCCTCCCCTCAGACTGTTTCCGGAATTCATAAAGTTTACCTTGAAGCCGGCGCTGACGTGGTTGAAACCGACAGTTTCCGGGCTAATCGCCTAACCCTGACGGACTATGCCCTGGCTGACAAAACCCACGAGATCAATTTTGCGGCGGCACAGCTGGCTCGCAAAGCCGCGGATGAATACAGCACCCCCGAGAAACCACGCTTTGTTGCAGGCTCGATCGGTCCTTCAGGGAAACTCATTTCCACCAACGATCCTGAAATGTCCACCATCACTTACGACGAGCTTGTGGAACTTTTCCGCGAGCAAGCAAGAGGACTGATCGAAGGCGGTGCGGATCTGCTGCTGATCGAAACTTCCAACGATATCCTGGAAGTCAAAGCGACCATCCATGGCATCCAACTGGCTTTTGAAGATACAGGGATCTGGCTGCCAATCCAGGCGCAGGTTACCCTCGATATCAATGGAAAAATGTTACTAGGAACGGACATCACCGCAGTGCTCTCAATCCTGGAAGGGATGGGCGTGAACGTGGTTGGGCTGAACTGTTCCACTGGTCCGGAGCACATGCGCGGCGCAATCTCTTACCTGAGTGAGCATTCGCAACTGCCGATTTCCTGTATTCCCAACGCTGGCTTGCCGATGAATGTCGATGGCGAAGCTGTCTACCCCATGCAGGCAGAGGAGTTTTCAACTGCCCTGTCGGAATATGTCGGCCGCTATGGTATCCGCGTGGTTGGTGGATGCTGCGGCACCACGCCCGCCCATATTTTAGCTTTGAGCCAGAAAATTGCTGCTCTCTCCCCGACGAAGAACGAACCTGGGGCTTTTGCTTCGCTGGCTTCTTCCGTCCAGGCGGTGGCTCTCGAGCAGCAGCCTGCGCCTTTTGTGATCGGCGAACGGCTCAATGCCCAGGGTTCCCGTGCTTTTAAGCGTTTGCTCCTAACTGAGGATCACGACGGCATGCTCCAGATCGCGCGAGACCAGGTGGACTTTGGCGCGCACGCCCTGGATGTCAGCGTGGCGGTCACTGAACGCAGCGATGAAGCGGACATGATGCGCCGATTGGTCAAGCGCCTCACGCTCGAAGTGCCGGTGCCGCTGGTGATCGACACGACTGAGCCTGATGTGGTTGAAGTAGCCCTCGAGACTGCCCCAGGGCGCTGCCTGATCAACTCCACCAATTTTGAGGCTGGAGATGCCAAACCCCGGCGTATTTTCGCGCTTGCGAAGCAACACAGCGCGGCCGTGATGGCGTTGACGATCGATGAAGAGGGCATGGCAAAGACCGCTGAACGGAAACTGCAGATAGCCCGCCGCTTGGTGGAGCTGGCTGCGGAGTACGATCTGCGACCTGAAGATATTGTCATTGATGACCTAACCTTTACCCTCGCAACCGGTGAGGAAATTTACCGCGATTCTGCCATCCAGACCCTGGAAGGCATTCGCCTGATCAAAAAAGAACTGCCGGGTGTACACACTTCCCTGGGTGTCAGTAACGTCTCGTTTGGTTTTTCTCCAGCATCGCGCAAAGTGCTCAACAGCGTCTTTCTGTATCATGCTGTTCAAGCCGGGCTCGACATGGCTATCGTCAATCCGGCTCAGGTGAAGCCATACGCGGAAATTCCTGCCAACGAACGCGAACTGGCGGAGAACCTGATCTTCAACCGCTCAGACGCAGCACTGCCTGACTTCATCGCTTACTTCGACTCCGTTGTCACCAGCGAGGATGATCAAGCTGGCAAGGCAGATCCATTCGAAGGGCTGACGAACAGCGAGAGATTGTTCCAGAAGGTCTTGCGCCGGCATAAGGCTGGCATCGAGGAAGACATTGATGCCATTCTCGCCGAGAACGCTGACCAGGCAAAGGGTGTGGTTGCGGTAATGATCCTCAACGAAGTTTTGCTGCCAGCAATGAAAGAAGTTGGCGATCGCTTCGGAGCGGGCGACCTGATCCTGCCCTTTGTTTTGCAATCCGCAGAGGTCATGAAAAAGGCTGTCACCCATCTCGAGAATTACCTGGATAAGCAGGAAGGTCTCTCCAAGGGCAAACTCGTGATTGCGACCGTGTTTGGCGATGTGCACGACATTGGCAAGAACCTGGTGCGCACGATCCTCTCGAACAATGGCTACGAAGTGGTCGACCTTGGCAAACAGGTGCCGATGGAGACGATCATTTCCGCCGCGGTGGAACAAAAAGCCAGCGCGATCGGTCTGAGCGCGCTGCTGGTCTCCACCAGTAAGCAGATGGCGCTGATCATCAACGAACTGCAGCGCCGAGGGTTGGACATCCCGGTGCTGATTGGCGGAGCGGCGATCAACCCGGCGTTTGGCCGGCGGATTCTAAAAACCGAAAGCGGTGAGTACTATCGGGGCGGCGTTTTCTACTGCAAGGATGCCTTCGAAGGCTTGAACGTGATGGATCAGCTTTCGGATCCTGTTCGCAAGGAAGCTTTGCTGGCGACGGTTAAGGAAAAAGCCGACCAGGAATTTGGCAAGAAGAAAGTGGAACGCCCGGTCTCCATTGCGGAAAAAACTTCGAACGTCAAACCAGCTACCTTCATCCCTGAGGTTTCCAAGTGGGGACCGAGAGTGGTGCGAAACCTGCCTTTGCAAACTGTGGCAACCCACCTTGACATCAAATCACTGTACCGCATGAATTGGGGAGGAACAGGCTTGAAAGGTGAGGACTGGGAAAAAATGCAGGCTGAGTTTGACGCCCGCAGGTTACGCATGCTGGTGGAAGGGGAAAAAGAAGGCTGGTACAAACCCCAGGCAGTCTACGGCTACTGGCCGGCGGCTTCCGAGGGCAATGACCTGATCGTCTTTGACCCGGCATCCCTCGGCAAGGACCTGCGCGAATTGACCCGCTTCACCTTCCCACGCCAACCAGCCGGCGAGCAGCTCTGCCTGGCGGATTACTTCATGCCGCTTGATTCGGGCGTAATGGACATGGTTGCTCTGCAGGTCGTGACGGTTGGCAAGCAGGCGACCGAGCGCTTTGAGGCCTTGGACGCAGCTGGGGAATATTCGGAAGGATTCTTCTTCCACGGGCTGGCTGTGCAGCTGGCTGAGGCGACCGCGGATTACCTGCACAAGCAGATCCGTCGGGAGCTCAAGATGAGCCCGGAGCAGGGTTTGCGCTACTCGTGGGGCTACCCTTCCATTCCGGAATTGCAGGACCATGGCAAGGTCTTTGAATTGCTGCCTGCCGAGCAGGAACTTGGTATGAGCCTGACCTCGGCATATCAATTGGTGCCTGAGCAGTCCACTGCAGCTATCATTTTGCATCACCCCGACGCGCAGTATTTCAACGTCGGCACCAGCCTGACCGATCGCGCTTTCGGCGGGTAACCCTGAAATAGAAGCGGTCGGCTTGGGTATTTCCAGCCGACCGCTAAACATATTTGGTGTTCTAAAGATTGCTGAAGGCAAGCTAAATTCAGTTTATTGATCTTAAGTTAGCATTTACCGTGAATTACCCCATAATTATTGACAAAATTTAAGAAATATTGCATCAAATACCCGCAATAATCATGCTTGGGAGTATACTTTTGGCTCAATAATCACCTATTCCAGTTGCGAGGATTTACATATGAAGAGAATTCGCCGGTGTCTTGTTTTTGCAGCGCTTATTCTGGTTGTTTTCCATGTTGTACCCACTAACGCCCACAAGGTTGAACCTGACTCAGGCATAAACACATTCGATTGTGCCCTCGTTACTGACGTTTCAGTCGGGGAGTGTGAAGCGCTGGTGGCGTTTTATTCCAGCACCAATGGCGCAGGCTGGACAGATCATACCAACTGGCTTGAGACGACGGTTGTTGACAATTGGTTTGGCGTGACCGTCTTGGGCGGGCATGTAACCAAGCTTATCCTCGATAGTAATCTGCTCAGCGGACCCCTCCCCGAAGAAATGAGCGCCTTGAGTAGTCTGCAGACATTGGACGTCAGCAATAATCAGGTTTCCGGGCAAATACCTCTTTTTTTGACTAACATGACGACACTGTTGGACTTGCAGCTGTTTGCGAACCAATTTAGCGGAACGATCCCCGCTGAGCTCGGAAATTTGTCCCAACTCACCTCACTTGACCTGGGATGGAATCAGCTACAAGGATCGATCCCGCCTGAACTCGGGAATCTCAGCAACCTGACCCGCCTCGCCCTTTACAATAACCAACTATCCGGGACCATCCCTGCAGAATTGGGAGATTTGACCAATCTTCAAGCCTTAATTATTGGAGGCAACCTCCTTTCAGGATCGATTCCACCTGAACTCGGCAACCTGACCCAAGCATACGCACTATACATCGAGGATTGTCAGCTCACCGGTTCCATTCCTGCAACATTCGGCGGGCTTACTTCTATGATGTACCTCGACCTGAGCCAGAATCAACTCAGTGGTTCGATCCCCTCGCAGTTGGGCAATCTCTCTAATTTGCGATACCTGGAGCTCTATAACAACCAACTCAGCGGCTCCTTACCGGCATCCCTGGGAAATCTCTCCCAACTTTCCAAGATGTATCTTGAAAAAAATCAGTTCTCTGGCTCGATCCCCACTCAGTTTGGGAATCTTCTAAACCTAACCTGGTTACGACTAAATTCCAACCAGTTGACTGGTACGATTCCTTCCCAGTTGGGTCAGGGGCAACTGTTTCAGATTTACCTGCAAGATAACCACCTCAGCGGGGCGATCCCGGCTGCACTCGGCAATCTCTCGGATACACTTCAGATTCTAAACCTGCGAAATAACGAGCTTAGCGGTTCGCTTCCGACTCAATTGGGAAATCTTGTTAACTTGAATTACCTCGATCTGAGTGGGAACCTATTGAGCGGAAATGTGCCGGCCAGCCTTACCAATCTGGTCGAATTATGTGAACCAGGCGACCCAACTTTTCCCTGTAGTGCTGGTTATGAGCTGAATCTCGGGTACAACCGCCTGACTGTGCCTGCAACAGAACCGCCTGCCAGCTTCCTGGCAATCAAGGACCCCGATTGGTTCATGACTCAATGGCAGAGGGAATACATACCCAACGCGACAGGCAGAATCATCCTCAGCTATTCTGGCAGGGCGCTCATAACCGTTCCGGCCGGGGCTGCAAGCCTCGATTTTTACCTGGAATACAAACCTCTGCGAGCTCCCGGTCATCCCGCTGATGGGCTGGCCTTTGGCGGTCTCACATTTGACCTCTCCGCATATGATAGCCTCAGCAACCCAATCAGCCAGTTTATGTTGCCCTTGAACATGCGGATCTCATACAATGAGAGCGATTTGATTGGTGTGCGTGAAGAGACCCTAGGCCTATTTTATTGGAATTCCACCAGCAACGACTGGGAAGACGCCGCGACGACTTGCCCGGGTGGCACGACCACACGCAACCTGGCTGAGAACTGGATCAGTTTGCCCCTTTGCCACCTCAGTGAGTTTGCCTTGATGGGATCGAAGCAAGTGCTGCAATACCTCCCGATTTTGTTGAGATAGTTGTCGAGGTCTGAAAAGTAAAGTCGAGGTATGGTTTGCCAAGTGGTCGCTATGTTAAAAAAAATTCTACGCAGATAGTCCCTGCCCTGATAATGGGGTACAATTTCGTTGTTCAAGGATGGATGCCATGAAGAAAACCCCAGGAATCTTGCTCGTTTTACTCACCGTTGCGCTGCTGATGAACGCCTGTGTTGCTCCGGCTGCCCCGACGTTGACGGATGCTGAGAGAACTGCAATCGCAGGCACGGTCACTGCTGTTTTCTCGACCAAACCCACTGACGAGGTTTTTCCCAGTGCAACGCCGACCCCTGAACCCACCCTGGCTCCCACATCCGAGCCTACTCCAACCGTGGCTGCGCCCGTGGGTCCGGACTCGTACCCCGAGGGCGTCAATCCCCTGACGGGTCTGCAGGTTGAAGACCCTGCACTGCTCAATCGCCGCCCGGTTATCATGAAGATTTCCAATCACCAGATTGATTATCAACCGCAATCGGGTCTTTCAAAGGCTGATCTCATCTTTGAGTACTTCATTGGTTGGGGAGCCAATCGTTTTGCCGCCCTCTACTACGGGCAGGACAGCGACCGGATTGGTCCGGTGCGCTCCATTCGCCGCGTTGATGGTCACCTGGGCAGTCTCTACCAGGCTGTGGTGGGCTCTACTGGCGGTGATATGAATGATGTATTACCCTACCTCAACAATTACATTCCAGGCCGCTACTTTGCGGATAAGTACCTCTGCCCCGGGGTGTGTGATGACGGTCGCAACGTGGTTTATAGTGTTTTCGGCAACTCCGCCTCGCTCTCACAATATTTCAACAATCAAGGCTATGCCCTTGACGACCCGGATTTAAGCGGTATGGCATTTCATGGCATTACCCCGGAAGGCGGGGAGGCAGGTGCGAGTGCTTGGATCAGTTTCTCGTCAGCTGAAGGAAGCGAGTTTGTCTTCGATAAAGCCAGCGGGAAATACCTGCGTTTTGCGATGGACGAAACCACCAACAATATTTACGGTCCATCGATTGATCAAAACACGGGTGACCAGCTCGCGTTCTCGAACCTGATAGTCGTCAATGTGCCCTACACCGAATACAAGACCACGCTGCACAGTATTGACCTGATCGGCAACGGCGACGGTCTGCCAGCCACTGTTTTTCGCGATGGAAAAGCCTACGAGATTACCTGGAAAACCCCGGATGCCGAAAAACCGATCCAATTTTTTGACGAGAACGGGAAACCGTTTATGCTAAAACCCGGGAATTCCTGGATCGTCCTGCTTGGCACAAGCTCCTTGGTAAACATCGAAGGGGGGGAGTGGAGCTTCACGTTTAGCATCCCATAAACCAGTGCGGACACTGATTGTTTCGGATATTCATGCCAACCTAACGGCGTTTGAAGCTGTGCTAGCGGATGCTGGCAGCTTTGACCAGGTTTGGTGCCTGGGAGACGTGGTGGGGTATGGGCCAGACCCCAACGAATGCATTTCACTCCTGCGCCAGCAGCCTGGATTGCGGTGCATCATGGGGAATCACGATGCAGCCCTGATGGGTTACATTGACCTGCGAACGTTTAACGATCAGGCTGCCCGGGCAGTCACCATACAATCCGAGTTGCTCAGCCAGGAATCACGCGATTTTTTGGAACTGCTGGAGATTGTGATTGAAGAGGGTCAGATCACCTTGGCACACGGCAGTCCGCGCGACCCCATTTGGGAATACGTTGTCAGTGCGCGCATCGCAAACGAAAATTTTCCTGAATACCAAACGCAAATTTGCCTGGTGGGTCACTCTCATATCCCGTCCATATTTGTCGAGAATGCTCACGGACGTCCCACGATTCTGACACCCCAAAACGCCGATCGCTGGCGCTCTGACCGGCGCTTTATTCTCAACCCAGGCTCGGTGGGACAGCCACGCGACCGAAATCCCAAGGCGGCATATGTTATTTGGGATGACCAGGAAGATACCTGGCTCTTCAGGCGCGTGGCGTATGATGTGGAATCAGTGCAACAGCGCATCCTTGCCCTGGGAATTCCTTCGAGGCATGCCTCAAGGCTGAGCCAGGGGATTTAATTTCTCACAGGAACAATTAGCGATTTTTTTCGTCTTTAGGGTGGAAGACAAAATAAAAGGAGTCAAAATGAAGAATAAAATTTTGTTAATAGCCCTGATTTCAATGTTAATGTTATCCGCGTGTAGTTCTGCCTCAAGAAATTCGCTTGAAACTCCAGCAGAAGCGCCTGCTGTTATGCCAGAATACGGGGCACCCCCTATGACGGAAGAAGGCTGGAGCAAAGATGAAAGCGGAGCCGTTTACGATTCCGCCGGGCAGCAAGCTCAAGTGGAACGAGTGGTTTTGAAGACTGCCGAGATCACCATTTCTGTAGCCAAGCCCAATGATTCCATGAAGCAGATTTCTGACATGGCAAGTCGCTTGGGAGGATTTGTGGTCAATTCTTACACGTGGAAAGAGGAGGATTACTCCAGCGGTCGCTCGTACGATAGAGCCACGATTACCATTCGGGTACCGGCTGAAAAGTTGGATTCCACACTGGCTGAAATTCGTGCCATGAGCGCGAATGGTACAGAGGGAGTAATTTCTGAAAGCCAGTCCGGACAGGATGTAACTTCAGATTTCGTTGATTCGGAATCGCGGCTGCGCAACCTCAAAGCCGCTGAAGAGCAACTGATGGTACTGATGGAGAATACAACAGACCTTGCGAACACCATGGAAGTCTTCCGCGAACTGACCAACATCCGCGGACAAATTGAAGTCCTGCAGGGTCACATCAACTACCTGAAGGAGTCTGCTGACCTTTCTTCGATAGCAATCACGCTGGTTGCTGAGGCATCCCTGCAGCCGATCGAGATTGGTGGATGGAAGCCCGAAGGCGTGGTGCGCGAGTCGCTCGAAAAGTTGGTGCGCAGCTTCCAGGGTCTGGTGGATTTCCTGATCCGCTTCGGAATTAGTTGCCTGCCCTTCCTTATCCCGCTGGGTATTGGTATCTTCTTCCTGGTGAAGGCGCTGCGCAAGCGTTCTGCCAACCGCCCCAACACGCGTAAAAACCGTGAGATGGCCTCTCCAAATGCTGTCATTGAGCCCACTCCCGTCGAACCCGACGAAAACAAATAATTCCTAAAGTTACTACGAACAACCGCCCTGCAAGAGGACGGTTGTTTGTTTAAAATCTGTCATTCTGAGCTGCTTTTGCGAAGAATCTTACCCCAAGGTTCAAAAGGCAAGATCCTTCGTTCCTCAGGATGACAATGATACGCTGTCATTCTGAGCCTCTTTTGCGAAGAATCTTAGGGTGAAAAAGGCAAGATCCTTCGTTCCTCAGGATGACAAGCATACGCTGTCATTCTGAGCCTCTATTGCGAAGAATCTTACCCCAAGGTTCAAAAAGCAAGATCCTTCGTTCCTCAGGATGACAATGATACGCTGTCATTCTGAGCTGCTTTTGCGAAGAATCTTACCCCAAGGTTCAAAAGGCAAAGACAATTGTTCTTCGGTAGGGTCAACCTCCTGTGGTTGACCGCTTCTCATTTGATCCACATGGCAGGCACGGGGGTGGGTTACTTCTGATAGGACACTGAAATCTGTAAATATTAGAAGCTGACCTTTACAGTCACAGGATTGGCCAGCTTAACTGCGATACTGATCACTTTTTCAGTCTCCTGGATCCAGTAAACTTCTTGCTTGTTTACTGTGATCCCTGAGGGGATGGATTGGCAATGGAGGTAGATCCTGCCTTCGGCTTCACGCCCAAGGTCCAGATCGAAGGTGAGTTTGGACCGTGTTACCTTCCACGAGCGCAGCTCTATCCCTTGCGAAGCATGCAAATCGCTGCCAAGGTAGGTAATATCCTGAAGAGGACTGAGGGTCATCAAGCGCACGCCATGCGCCGGAACTGCATGGAAAACGTAATCCGATTCAACTTCTGACCATTCGCCTGTCCAAAACTCACGCATCAGCCAGGGCTTGCCTTCCAGCCCGAAAGCTTTCAAATTGAGCTCAAGGTCTTGCGGCTCGTCCGACCAGTTGAAAAGTGCAATAACGTGCCGTTCGCCAGCTGGCGTTGGTATTACCTGGCGTAGCTTGGTGGGCATGGATGTCTCGAACAGGTCAGGAACCTGGGGATTTGGCGGCAGTACCGGCAGCAAGCTCTGGGCGATCCTCAGCCGATCTTCGCTGAGTTTACTCAAGTCGTCCGAGAGCAAGAGTGCTCCGCCAGTCAGGCTGATAGCGCTCGCCAGGGACTGCACCTCGGGCAGAGTCAGCTTCGAATCAGCGCGCACCAGCAGGCAGTCCGGATCGTTTACCCACCAGTGGGGATCCATGGGCGCACGCGTGATGATGTTTTGGATGGCGTTGCGGGCGCAGGGCATGTTCGGTTCATCGTGGAATGGTTTTTTAACGGTAAATATGCTCGGCTCCCATTCCGGGCTGACATCGGCGCTGATGCGCATCATGTCGAAAATTCCGATACCCGAGCCAACTGGGCAGCCACAGCCAAGCAGGATAGCATTGCTGCCGGCTTCTTCACGGATCAACTCCAAAGCCTGGCGCAGGATTTGGGCGCGGGTCTTGGTGGGGTCGTGATGTGTGCCCGGCAAGGCGGCAGCGTAGAGAAAGTCCAACTTGAGGTAGGGAAAACCCCATTCCTGCACGGAAGTTTTGATCACATCGCGGACGTAGCCAAGCACATCCGGATGGGTGAGGTCGAGCGCGCGTCCCAGCCCGCCCCAGGCAAAACCGCTGTTTACCGGACGTTGGTTGGGTTTGCGTAAAAGCCAATTGGGATGCCTGCGGATCAGCTTGGAACGCGGTTCCAGGATGAATGGTGCAAGCCAGATTCCTGGCGTCAGACCTTCGCTGCGAATATCCTCAGAAAGACCAGATACTCCATCTGGAAACTCAGGATCAAACTCGAACCAGCTGCCCACGTCCTGCTCAAAGCCATCGTCAATCTGGAAGTACTTGAGAGGCAGGCGATATTTCAATTGGCTTACTTCCTGGAGATTCGTACGGATCTTATCCGGAGTGATATTCTGGAAAAAGTAGTACCAACTGCACCAGCCTAGCGGTGTCTCCATGCGCTGCCCGACTTCATTTTCCCGCGCTACCGCTTCGAAATAGACCTTGAAGGGCTCCGGATCGGAGATGTCAAAGAATTGCCAGGCCAGCCAATCACTGGCAAGAGTTACTCCAGGGCGAAGTTCGATCTTGTCCGCGTTTGCCCAGACCTGGAGGTCTGGTTCAGGGTGCAACGTGCAGAGGAGCGAGCCAAACTGTTCTTTTTGGGAAAGAAATCCGCAAATCAGTCCGGCTTGAGCCTTGTGGTCGATGATCGCAGCAAACATATCGGATGAAAACTGCGAGTGTTTCTGCGTGATAGGCGTGCCGGTGTTGTAGAGCATTGGGTGCGCCAGATGCTTCAGCCAACTGCGCGTCTGCTTTTCACCATCTTGCCAGGTTCCGCTAGGAGACCAGCTTTGCCAACCACTGCTGAAAAAAGCGGTTTTTTGTGGGCGGTTTTCAGATAAATGGAATTCGCCAGCGCGCAACACGCCAAAGGTTAATCTGTCAGGGTGGAACACGTGCTCCGAGTTGTTGCAAATTTCCATGCGCTGCAGGAGCAGAGGTTGATCGGCTGGCAGGGCAAATTCCACCAACCAGTCCAGATTGACCTTATCAGCACGATAAACAGCTGAAACAACTTCCAAAGATCCATGTTTGGAGTCTTCTCGCTGTTCCTGGCTGATCGATTCAAGCTTAACGGTTGGATGTGCTACGCTGCCGCTAAAACTCAGGTTGTAGCGGGCACTCTTCAGGCTTGCCCCTGGGAAGCATAGACTCTCGAGATAGAAAGTTCCTTCTTCAGGGTCGAGTACAAAATCCAGCCAGGGATTGGTCAGTCGGGTCATCCGGCATACCACCTTTCAAGGATAGCGGGGAATGGAATGGGACCTTCGCGGAGAAGTTTGGGTTCACTGCCCAGGCAATCGATGATTGTTGAGGCCTGCCCGCCAATAAGTTCGCCACCATCCAAAACCAGGTTAACTAACCCGTCAAGTTGTGCCAGAACTCCCTGGGCATCCCGCGGGTTGTCGTGATCGGAAAGGTTGGCGCTGGTGACTGCCAGCGGTCCGCTTTGGTCGAGCAAGGCTAAGGCAAGCGGATGGTCCGGCATGCGCACAGCCAGCCCGGGGTAGGGCGTCAGATCGGGAGGCAATTGCGAGTTTTTGGGCAACACCAGGGTGAGCGCACCAGGCCACCAGTGTTCCATCAGACTGCCAGTCTGCTTGGGAAAACCAGAAACCAGGCCGTTTAGCTGGTCTGGATGGCTGATAAGGACCGGGATGGCCTTGGACATTGAGCGACCCTTGGCGGCATAGATTTTCTGCAGAGCGGCAGGCAGATGCGGGTCACAGCCCAAACCGTAGAGCGTGTCGGTGGGGAAGGCAATCAGTCCGCCAGCGCGAATGACTTCGCAGGCCAGCTGAATCGCATTGGGATGAGTGGCTGCTATGAGGCGCGTTATCATGAGATTTCTATCCTCACCAGGCGATCCAGCCCGGCCAGGTCCTGCAGCAAGTGGACGTTCGCTTTCGGAAAAACTGTTTTTGCCAGGGCGAGCGTATCCGCGCCGAGGGTGGCTTCTGTTTCGAGCAAGACCAAAGCAGGGGAGTTTAGTTTTGGAGGCAGTTGGTCAAGCAACCGGCGGATGAGGCTCAGTCCGTCCGGGCCGCCATCCAGCGCAAGGGTTGGTTCGAAGCCGAGCGTGTTGACCTGCTCAAGTTTGGCGCTTGGGATGTAGGGCAGGTTGGCACACACGAGGTCGAAGTTGTGATCTCCGGAGGGCACTAAATCCGCTTGCTCAAACGCGATCTGAGCAGATACCTGGTGCGTTTCTGCGTTTTGTTTGGCAATGTTGAGAGCTTCTGGGGAGAGGTCGGTGGCGGTGATGGTGAGCCAGGGTTTGCGCGTAGCCAGTGTTACGGCAATACAACCGGAGCCAGTGCCCACGTCCAGCACGTGTGTAGCGTCCGGGTGTGCCTCCAGCCAACTCAGAGCTTCCTCCACCAACAGTTCAGTCTCCGGGCGGGGGATGAGCACAGCCGGGCTGACGGCAAAATCCAGCCCATAAAACGCTTGCTGACCGGTGAGGTAGGGCAGGGGTTCGCCTTGCTGCAGACGGCTGATTAATTGCTCCAGGTGGGCTTTTTGGTCAGGATTGAGGTGGGTGTCGGGGTGAGCCAGCACCCAGGTCTTTGGTTTTTGGAGCACGTGCGCCAGCAATATCAGCGCCACCTGGTGCGGCTGCTCAACGCAGTTGATTGCGGAAGGTTGGCAATCTTCAGTCATCGGTTTCGAAATTTGCCAGGCGTTCGGCTTCTTCGGCGTGCTGCAGCTCCTCAATGAAAGTGTCCAGTTCGTAGCCATCCATCACGCCAGCCATGTTGTAGGAAGAAACATTGATGCGGTGATCGGTCACACGCGACTGAGGATAATTGTACGTGCGGATTTTCTCGGAGCGTTCGCCGGTGCCGATTTGTGATCGGCGGGAAGCGTCGAGCTCGCTGTGTCGCTTTTCATACTCGATCTCGTAGAGCCGCGCTTTGAGGACGCTCATTGCGCGCAGACGGTTTTGCAGTTGAGAGCGTTCGTCCTGGCAAGCTACAATCAAGCCAGTCGGTTTATGGTGGATGCGCACGGCTGTCATGTTCTTCTGTACGTTCTGCCCGCCTGCGCCGGCTGACTTGAAGACATCAATTTCAATATCGGAATCAGGAATTTCGATCTCGAAGTCTTCGACTTCTGCCAAGACCGCCACTGTGACAGTGGAGGTGTGAATGCGCCCTTGTGATTCCGTTTCAGGTACGCGCTGCACGCGGTGTACACCGGATTCGAACTTGAAGCGCGAGTAGGCTCCACGACCTTTAACAGAAAAGGTGACGTCTTTGTATCCGCCAATACCTGTCTCACTCGCGGAGATGATCTCGGTCTTGTAGCGGTGGATGTCGGCATACTTCAGGTACATTCGCAGCAGATCCGATACGAACAGACCAGCTTCATCACCACCGGTGCCAGCGCGAATTTCAATAATAACGTTGCGATTGTCACGCGGGTCTTTGGGAATTAGCATACTTTTAAGCTCAGCTTCCAACTCTTGCAAGCGGGATTTGAGCTCGTCCAACTCCAAGTGTGCCATTTCAAGCAATTCACCATCAGCGACGCTGATCAGTTCTTCGGTTTCCTCGGTCTTTGCCAGGTTGTCTTTGTACTCCCGGGCAAGGTTGACGATCGGCTCCAAGTCGGAGCGTTCTTTGGAAAGCTCCGCCACAAGCTGAAAGTCCGTGCCGGCTTCAGCCAGGCGGCGGTCAAGCTCTGCAAAACGGTCGAGGATTGCTTCAAGTTTATCTAGCATAGTGTTCTCAATTATCCAATTAAATTCGGTATGAGATTATATCATCCTGCAGAGGGTCTGTCATTCAATGCACGCAATTGTCATTCTGAGCCTCTTTTGCGAAGAATCTAAAGATTCAAAATTAAAAGCAAGTTCCTTCGTTCCTCAGGATGACAAATATTCACTGTCATTCTGAGCCTCTTTTGCGAAGAATCTTAACAGCTGGTTAAGAAGGCGAGATTCTTCATTCCTCAGGATGACAAACTCACACTGTCATTCTGAGCCTCTTTTGCGAAGAATCTTAACCCAAGGCGCAAAAGGCAAGATCCTTCGTTCCTCAGGATGACAAATATTCACTGTCATTCTGAGCTACTTTTGCGAAAAATCTTAACAGATGGCTCAAAAGGCAAGATCCTTCGTTCCTCAGGATGACAAACTCACACTGTCATTCTGAGCCTCTTTTGCGGAGAATCTAAAGATTCAAAATTAAAAGCAAGATCCTTCGTTCCTCAGGATGACAAACATGCACTGTCATTCTGAGCTGCTTTTGCGAAGAATCTTAACAGCTGGTTAAGAAGGCGAGATTCTTCGTTCCTCAGGATGAAAAAAACTCACTGTCATTCTGAGCCTCTTTTGCGAAGAATCTAAAGATTCAAAATTAAAAGCAAGTTCCCTCGTTCCTCAGGATGAGAAACTTACACTGTCATTCTGAGCTGCTTTTGCGAAGAATCTAAAGATTCAAAATTAAAAGCAAGATCCTTCGTTCCTCAGGATGACAAACATAGACTGTCAAAAGGCAAGATCCTTCGTTCCTCAGGATGACAAACATATACTGTCAAAAGGCAAGATCCTTCGTTCCTCAGGATGACAAGCATATACTGTCATTCTGAGCTGCTTTTGCGAAGAATCTTATGGAATTGATAATGAAAATTCTTCTTTTCCATAATTGCAAGTAAAATTACCAAGTTGCTCAATTTATAACAATGAGGACATGTATTTTAATGAAGATGTACTATGTTTACATGATTACCAATTGGAAAAACGAGGTCTTATATACAGGGGTCACTAATGATCTTGCCAGGAGAATAAATGAACATAGAGATAAGAAAATCCCAGGCTTTGCGAGTCGCTATAATGTAAACAAATTGGTCTTTTTCGAATCAATTACGGACATAAATGCTGCAATTGCAAGAGAAAAAGAGATAAAGGGTTGGGTACGCAGAAAAAAGAATGCATTAATTGAAACACTGAATCCTGATTGGGCTGATCTCGGAATCGAGTATGGAATAATTAACGACAAATAGTTAGTGACGCGTTGACAGAGTGTTCATTGCTTTGTTCAGGATGACAAACATACACTGTCATTCTGAGCTGTTTTGTGAAGAATCTAAACCCAAGGCTCAAAAGGCAAGATCCTTCGTTCCTCAGGATGACGAACTTACACTGTCAAAAGGCGAGATCCTTCGTTCCTCAGGATGACGAACATACACTGTCAAAAGGCGAGATCCTTCGTTCCTCAGGATGACAACCATAATCTGTCAAAAGGCAAGATCCTTCGTTCCTCAGGATGACAAACTTACACTGTCAAAAGGCAAGATCCTTCGTTCCTCAGGATGACAAACTCACACTGTCAAAAGGCGAGATCCTTCGTTCCTCAGGATGACAAACACAACGAAAACCAAACGTGTATAATACTGCCCAGGAGCCTTATGCAGCTATATCTCATCCGCCATGGACAGTCCGCCAATAACGCCCGTTGGGAAGCCCAGGAAAGTTATGAAACTTACCGCAGCTCCGACCCAACCCTGACTGAAAAAGGTGTACGACAAGCAGAGCTCCTGGCGGATTTTCTCGCAGTCTCCAAACCCGGCGAAGATAACTTCTGGCGCGATCCCCAAAACAGGCTTGGTTTCGGGCTGACCCACATCTACTGCAGCCTGATGCAGCGCGCGATTCACACTGGAAGCATCATCGCTAATCGTCTGAACCTACCTCTGATGGCACTACCTGAGGCTCATGAAGTCGGTGGGATCTATCTTGACTCGATTGTAAATGATGTTATTGAGATAAGTTTGGAACACGGTGTCAGCCCTGAGTTCCTTTCGACCCATTATCCCGATCTCATCCTGGCAAAACCCATCGAGGAGAAGGGTTGGTGGCGAGGCGGAAAAGAAGAAAGCAGCTTGCCGCTGAAACGGGCACAGAGTGTCTTGAATTGGATCAAAGAACGGCATCTTGGTTCTGATGACCGTGTGGCGATCGTCACGCATGGCGGTTTTACCAATTACCTTCTGCGCGCGATGCTCCAGATATCTCCGGAAGAACCTGACAGTCGCAAATTGGATTATCGCCTGATCTATAACAATTGTGCGCTCAGCCGTTTCGACTTTGTAGACAACCGCATTATGATGGTCTATCACAATCGCGCTGATTTCCTGACAGATGACCTTGTCTCTTAATGGGATTTATTAAATATTGTTGTTCCAGGGGAGCTTTATCCTGATAATTACCTCATCCTTAGTATCAAACATGAACATAACTGCCTTCGGGTTCACTGTAACCTCTCTGTGGGTTGGTGGCGAGGAGTTAGAGTCCAGCTCAACCTTTGGTAGAATTACGGCATCAAGCCTGATTGGGCTGGAAAGAAAATAGAAATGCCTTTTTATATTAATATCCTCATCATTTTCATTCTCTTCATTTTTAACGCGATCTTTGCGATGTATGAAATTGCCATGGTCTCGTCGAAGAAGACCCGCCTGGTTGCTCGCGCTGAAGACGGGCAAAAGGGGGCTTCTGTTGCCATGGAGCTTTTGCAGGATCCTGACCAGCAATACCTCTCCGCGATCCAGATCATGATCACCATGATCGATACGCTGGCTGGCGGTATTGGAGGTGCTCAACTTTCCCGACCCTTGGCAGAGATCTTTAAGCGCATCGTCTGGTTGGAGCCGTTTGCGGAAATCGTCGCGTTGATCCTTGTTGTGATTGTTATTACCTACTTCTCGATAGTTTTGGGTGAGCTCATCCCCAAACGCATCGCGGTTAGCAAGCCTGAAGATGTTGTTACCAGGCTTTCCCCGATGATCAAAGGCATGTCGCGAGTGATGCGCCCGCTAACCAAGCTATTGAGTGCCTCGACCAATCTGGGTATCAAGGTCTTCAACATCGATGTTACCAGGGAGCCAGCCATTACCGAGGAAGAACTGAAAGGTTACATCCAGGAAGGGCGCCAGACTGGCGTCTTTGATGAAGCTGAGCAGACCATGGTGGATGGGGTCTTCCGTTTCAGTGATCGCCGTGTGGACGCGATTATGACCCCGCATACTGAATTGGACTGGATCGATCTGGACGATGACCACGACACAATCGTGAAGGAATTGATGGAAAGCAGCTATTCCCGTCTGCCTGTCGCCCACGGCGATCTGGATCGTTCGATGGGATATGTTAACACCAAGGATTTGCTTGGGGTGGACATCCACAGTCCGCAATTCAATCTTGAGGACTATGTTCGCCAACCTTTATTCTTCCCCGGCAATATGGAAGCTGTCAAGGCTTTTGAGCAATTCAGACAAACCGGCATCCATCATGCTCTCGTGCTGGACGAGTACGGCGGAGTGGAAGGTTTTGTGACGCTTTACGACGTGCTGGAATCGATCGTTGGCGACATCCCGCTCGATGAGCACGATAAGGATCAGGATGTTGTGCAGCGTGCAGATGGCACATGGCTGGTGGATGGGTTGATCCCGATCGACGAGCTCAAAGCGATCATGGACGTGGATGAATTACCGGAAGAAGATAAGGCGGGCTTCCAGACCCTGAGTGGCTTTGTCATGAACCAGTTAAGGCGAATCCCCAAGACAGGCGCGATCTTCGAATGGGATCACTGGCGGTTTGAAGTCGTGGATATGGATGGCCACCGGGTGGATCGGGTCCTGGTGACGGATCTATCAGCCGAGAATGGACCTTCTGCTGAGATCTGACCTTACGGACGCCAACGGGTGAAGATGGCGTGCGAGAGCACGTGACCCGCGCTTTCTTCAACGGTCACCAATTCACCAGTGGTGAACTCTCCATGCTTGCCAACCATTTCTTCCATTGCCTGCTTTGTGATCACAGCTGAGGCTGTGATGGCGTACGCGGTCAGGATCACAAATCCCGCGTCTTTCGCGACCAACGACCGGCAGGCTTCGATCAGTTCGGGCATGCGTTTAAAGAAATCCCAAACCTCGCCGCTTGAACCTCGCCCAAATTTGGGTGGGTCCATGATGATTCCCTGGTAGGTGTTGCCGCGGCGGGCTTCACGTTTGACGAATTTCAACGCGTCTTCCGCGATCCAACGCACGGGTCTATCCGACAGGCCTGAAAGTTTCATATTCAGGTTTGCCCAACTGATGGCATGCTTGGATGAGTCCACGTGTGTCACTTCCGCGCCGGCTGCCGCAGTAGCTACGCTTGCAAGACCGGTGTATCCAAAAAGGTTCAACACCTTGAATGGTTTACGAGCAGTGGTGATGCGTTCGGTCATCCAGTCCCAATGGCTTGCCTGCTCAGGGAAGACCCCCACATGGCGTGAGCTTGAAAGCTGCGCTTGAAATTGCAGTTTTCCATAAGTGAGCTTCCAGCTCTTTTCCATCGGATTGAGCATAGTCCACTTACCGCCATACTCCTGCTGCTCTTCCACGAGTAACGCGTGGGCTTTCTTCCATTCACTGGCAGGCAGGCTCTTTGCCCAGATGGCTTGCGGACGGGGACGAATGAGCAGGTAAGGACCAAAACGTTCAAGCGTTTTGCCATCGCCGCTATCGAGTAGTTGATAATCTTTCCAGTTGGGAGAGGCTTCGAGCACGAGGGGTGTTAGGTCGGGTTTCATAGGTTTTCCAATTTCTTAAAAGAATACCGGGATCACGTAACTGATGATCAGGGAAACAGCGGTTGAGATTGCCAGTGAATCGAACAGGATTAGTGGCAGACTTTGTTGATCGGAATTAAATCGATGTTTAATGAGCGCGAGAGCCGTACTCAGCAGAACAATCAAAAGCAACACCCAGGCTGGAATGACCTCGAGAACGATAAAAAGCATATAAGCCGCCGCTGTTGCAAAAACCGACAGGACAATCAGCATTAATCTGCTTAGTGATTTGGTTGTCCTTTCTGTGGTCCAGGCAGCAAACAGGAAGCCAAACGCGAGGAAGAAAATGGTCAGCAGGATGGCTTCAATGTGTAACCGTTCAGCGGTTGCGAGGTAGCCGGATAGCCCAAAGATGGCCGACAAAAGGGGTTGTTGTTTTCCGAGACGCATCAAGGCGGAATTGCCAAAATTGAGACCGCGATGGGAAAGCGCAATGGCTATCAACACTCCGAGCAATCCGAGCACGATGTTCAGCGGACCGAGGAGGGCGGCTAAAGCCAGGCAAACCAGCACCACAATCGCGCTGAGTACACGGGATAACTTGATCGAGACTTCCCCTGACGCGATTGGGTTTTGCGATTTGCCATTTGTTTCCGCGACAGCCACCGGGGCATTTTCAATTTTTTGATACATCACTGCAAAGCCGAATAGCAAAAGATTACTGATTACCGCAATTCCAACGCGTGTTAAGGCACGATCGCCGCCAGCAGCGCTGCCAAGAAGCGTTGCAGCCATGGTTGCAGGCAGGTAGTCGAGGCATCCGAGCAGCTTATAAAAGGATCGCAGGATTTTCATCACTTGTTAAGTATACCAAACGACCCCGTCCAGACAGCTACCAAGACATTATTGAACCAACCTTAACCATTTCGCGAGACTCGGGTTTAGAATTGCGGGGAGGAGAAATCTATGGACTTTAATCGGATAATTGACCGTCGTCATTCTGAGTGTATCAAGTGGAATCGATTTGATGAAGATGTATTGCCCATGTGGGTGGCTGATACGGATTTTAAATGCCCGGATGCGGTCATCCGTGCCTTACATGAGCGCGTTGATCATGGCATTTTTGGCTATGGCGCACCCCCCAAAGAACTGGATCAAACTGTCATTCAAAGGATGAAGAGGCTTTATGATTGGGATGTTCGCGAAACCCAGATTGGTTACATCCCCGGCATCGTTACCGGCTTCAACGCAGCTATCCGGGCTTTTTGCGAACCAGGCGACGCGGTCATCTACCAAACGCCTGCCTATCCGCCCTTTATCAGCGCGCCTGATTCAGCGAAATTGAGGGGGGTCCAGAATCCTCTTGTCCAGCATGAAGACGGCACTTATCACATTGACTTTGAACGGTTTGAGGAGCAACTAGCTAGTGAAAATGTTCACGCCTTCATCCTCTGCAATCCCCAAAATCCGACTGGCAGGGTCTTTTCCCGTGAAGAACTGACCCAATTGGCTGAGATCTGCCTGCGAAACGATGTTCTGATCATTTCCGACGAGATCCATTGCGATATTCTCTACGATAACCGCAAACACATACCGATCGCCTCCCTCTCCCCGGAGGTGGCAGCCAACACCATCACCTTCATGGCGCCCAGCAAAACCTATAATATTGCCGGGTTGCATGCTTCGGTTTATATTGTCCAAAACCTTGAGTTGAAGGAAAAGCTGCAGTGCTTCTGTAATGGACTGGTTGGATGCCCCAGCGTCCTCTCCCTGACGGCTGCCCTTGCGGCGTATGCCGAGGGAGATGAGTGGCTCGCTGAACAGAACCATTACCTGCAGGCAAACCGGGACTTCCTGGATGACGCACTTCGCACCCAGCTTTCGAGCATTCGGTGGAACAAACCCGAAGCCACCTTCCTGGGTTGGCTGGATTGCAGCACATTGGGCTTGGAAGAACCGCCTTACGAATTCTTCCTGCGCGAAGCGCGCGTTGGCTTGAACGAAGGCCTTACCTTTGGCCCCCAATGCGGCGATTTTGTGCGCCTCAATTTTGGCACCACCCGGGCAAACCTGCACGAGGCAATCAGCCGCATGGAAGCTGCCCTGGCAGCCCGTTGAAACATTCGATGCATTTAGATTCTCAGAATTCTGATCGGGATTATCTGCGCCAGGTGCAATATCGCACCGCGCAGAACCTCAACGCGCGCATCCAAATCCACAAACGCTTTTCTACGGGCACTCAACGATGGGAAGATTTCGTCTTTGAACATCTGCCCGACCTGAGCGGCAAGCGACTACTGGCGTTGGGGTGTGGGAATGCCACCCAGTGGCGCGCCAACCGGCAGCGCTTCGCCCCGGATGCAACTCTCGTTATGACCGATCTCTCCGAAGGCATGCTGGCGGAAGCCCGCCTTGATCTGGAAGGGGACGGACGGTTCACCTTGCGCTGCATGGATGCCTCCAGGCTGGAATTTGAGGACGCGAGTTTTGATTTTGTGACTGCCAACCACATGCTCTATCACGTGCCGGATATCGCGCAGGCACTCGCGGAAGTGGCGCGGGTGCTCAAGCCGGACGGTGCGATGATGGCTGCGACCAATGGCGAAAACTATATGTTAGATCTGGACCTGTTACTGACCGAATTCTGGCCAGACTATGGGGGCTTGCACACCATGTCTCTCAAGTTCAACCTGGAGAATGGCGCGGAACAACTCAGCCAGTGGTTTGGCATCGTCGAAAAGAAGCTCTATACAGGTGATCTCTGGGTCACCGAAGCCCAACCCCTGGTGGATTATGTTTACTCAACACCCAGGGTGCAGCAAATGATTCCATTGGATCAACGGGAAGCCATGCGCGTCTTCTTCCAGGCGCGTATTGACCAGGCTGATGGCATCCTGATCCGCAAGGAAACCGGGCTTTTCCTCGCCAGTCAGCCTATAAAGGCTTAACGAAAATAGGCGATGAAGATCGTCAAAACCGACACCACCGCGCAATAGATCGCGAAGGGGATCAGTGAGCGTGACTTCAGGAAGTTGAGCAGCCATCGGATGCTCAGGTAGCCGACCACGAGCGCGACGAAAAAACCAACAAGAATAATCGGCAGGAAGCTGCCCAAGTCCGGAATCTTTACCAGATCCAGAAGGGAAAGCAAGCCGGCTGCGAGCATGATCGGGATGGACATCAGGAATGAGAACCTGGCTGCCGCCTCGCGTTTCAATCCACGGGTGAGTCCACCGCTGATGGTTGCACCAGAACGGGAAATCCCCGGGAAGATTGCCAGCAACTGCGAGAAGCCAATCACCAAGGCATCTTTTGGGGTGACGCTCTCAAGAGTACGTTCCTTACGCGAGAAGACTTCAGCCAACGTCAGGATCACCGCGGTAACAAACAGCAATACTGCCGTCAGAACCGGGCTTGAAAAGGCTGCTTCGACCTTGCTTTTCAGCAGCAATCCTCCCAAACCAGCCGGGATGGTAGCCAAAACGATGTACCAACCAAGACGCGAATTGGTTTCCTGGAGGGGTTTCTTGCTGCGAATGCCGGCGATCACCGCTTTGAAAATTGCCACCAAATTCTTCCAGAAGTAGGCGATCACTGCCACCAGGGTGCCAAGCTGCACCAACACGTCAAAAATGAAGGCTTTGGTCGGGTGAAGCGTCCAGTTGAGGATGAAGGGCACTAGCACAAGGTGTGCCGAGGAACTGACGGGCAGAAACTCAGTTAAACCCTGGACGATGCCAAGTAGCAATGATTGGAAAAAAGTCATGAATGTACCTCCGGAATGCGGGCGATGCCGAGTTTGGCCATTGCCTGGTCTGCGAAAGCGGTCAGGTTGCCTGCCAGGATGGCTTTGCGCAGGTTGCGTGCCAGATCGAGCAGGGTGTGCAAGTTGTGGATCGAGAGCAGTGTGGCTGCCAGCATTTCTTTTGCGACGATCAGGTGGCGCAGGTAAGCCCGGGTGAAGGTGCGGCAGGTGTAGCACTGGCATTCTGCGTCGATCGGGCGTTCGTCCCGGGCGAAAGAAGCGTTCATCAGGTTCAGCCTGCCAAAATTGGTCATGGCGGTGTTGTGTCGTGCCAGGCGGGTGGGCAGGACGCAGTCAAAAACATCGATGCCCCGCAGTACGCCCTCGATCAGGTCCTCTGGAGTGCCAACCCCCATCAAGTAACGGGGTTTGTCTTTGGGCAGGACGGCGTTGACGACCTCGATCGTGCGGTACATGTCGTCTTTGCCCTCGCCAACCGAAAGCCCGCCGATGGCGTGCCCCGGGAAGCCCAGACTGCTGATCACCTGCGCCGATTCTGTACGCAGATCCTCAAAAATGCCGCCCTGCACAATGCCAAACAAGGCTTGATCATCCCGTTTTTTGGCATCCAGGCAACGCTTTGCCCACAGGTGGGTGCGGTCCATGGCTTCTTTGGAGTAATCGTGGTTCAGGGGGTCCGCGCATTCGTCGAACGCCATGATGATGTCCGCGCCGAGGTTTTCCTGGATCGCGATCGAACTTTCGGGAGTCAGGCGCTTCATGGAACCATCGATGTGGGATTTGAAGGTCACGCCATCGGGGTCGATCTTGCGCGTTTCTGCCAGGGAGAAAACCTGGAAACCGCCTGAGTCGGTCAGCATTGGTTTATGCCACTGCATAAATTGATGCAGGCCGCCCATTTGCGCCACCAATTCGTCGCCAGGTCTCAGGAAGAGATGGTAGGTGTTGGAAAGGACCAGCGTCGCGCGGAGTTCTTCGAGTTGGGCGGGCGTGATGGATTTGACGGTTGCCTGGGTGCCGACCGGCGCGAAAACGGGCGTTTCAAGCACACCGTTAGGGGTGATGAACTCACCGGCGCGAGCTGCGCCTTCTTCAGCGTTGATTGACCACTCGAACATATTTTGCATCCTCTCAAAAAACTCCCCCAATTGTACCTTTATTATTTTGGTCCTGGCTGGATTAGGCACAGAAATGAGCCTTTTTTAAGAGTATTTTGGCACGAGTTTGGTGCAAGATATCTCCGCCTTTGAGTTGCTTTATTCAAACTCGGTCGTAGGGCGGGGTTGGAAGCACTCTATACTTCATCATTCAGAAACCTCGATGTGCTTCCAATTCGCCAACATGCCATCGAAAATTCGAAACAAATTCCACTTGCCACCTCAATAACTGTCAATGGCGGATTGAGGGCACGGAAACGTTTATTTATCACACCATTCATGGTGCCCTCAATACCCTGCCGGGCACTTTGTCGCGCCCTACGAGTAACTGTTTCCACGTGCAATTTTTTGGGAAAAGGTCGTTATCCTTTTACAAAATATCAGCATCTGCGTAGGGCGAAATTGGAAGCACCACACACTTCATCACTTAGTGACCTTCGTGTGCTTCCAATTCGCCAACATGCCATTGAGAATTCGAAACAAATTCCACTTGCCACCTCAATAACTGTCAATGGCGGATTGAGGTCACGACACGCTTCTCCACCACAATGCTCACGGTGCCCTCAATCGCGCCCTACGAGTCTCTGTTTCCACGTGCAATTTTTTGGAAAAAGGTCGTTATCCTTTTACAAAATATCAGAATCTGCGTAGGGCGAAATTGGAAGCACCACACACTTCATCACTTAGTGACCTTCGTGTGCTTCCAATTCGCCAACATGCCATCGAAAATTCGAAACAAATTCCACTTGCCACCTCAATAACTGTCAATGGCGGATTGAGGGCACTATACGCTTCTCCATCACAATGTTCACGGTGCCCTCAACCGCGCCCGAAGAATTCAAACATTCAGCGGTTTCCTGAGTTCGAACAGGGTCCGGTAAGCCCGATAGCCCAGGTTGGTATAGAGGCGCATGGCACCGGTCGGGTTTTGCGTGTCAGCGGTCAGCGCCACTTCATCCATGTTCATGGCTTTGAACATTGCCATCGACTTGCAGATCAGGCTGCTGGCAACGCCCCGTCCGCGCCATTCCCTTCGGACAGAAATGCCTTCGGTGTAGCCGCGGTTGTGACCTTCGAGGTCGTTCTCCTCCATTGAGATGTAGTTTTGTACCGAGCCCACCACTTCGTCGCCATCCCAGGCGACCTGCCAAAGAAAAGGCTGAAAATTTGGACTTGCCAGGTAACTCTGATACCACTCCTCTGTAGGACTTGCGGCAGCGTACTCATCCACAAAAGCGTCGTTAGAAGCGTCCCAAATCTTGCGATAATCCCTAATCAGGACTGGGCGAACGGTAATTCCTTCCGGTAATGGTCGCTCCGGCAGATCAGTCAGCGGGCGGCTCATCGAGTGATAATATCGGTCTATCGCAAATCCTGCTTCCATCAGGATGTTAAATCGGGTTCTGTCAGGTTCCCGACAAATGGTCACGAAGAAGCCTTTTTCACCTTCAGGCAGGGTGGAGGCATAACGACGCCCGCGCGTTTCACCCCAGGCAATCAAGCTTTGTTCGATACCCTTGCCCTGCCAGGCTGGGTCGACTCTGAAGAGGATGCCATAGGAGTATTCACTGGTTGCGACCTGGCGTTCCCAATAGACCCTGCTAAAACCAACAGTTTCTCCGTTCACCTCAACGAAAATTACGTCATCATGTGGATCGGAGTTGCTCAGGTTGGTGTATTCTGCGCGCAGGCTTTCGATTGTGTTGTCTCCCGGGGCTTGTCCAGCAGCGTGCAGGTTAGAATAAATTGCCAACATTTTTGGAAAGTCGGACTCGCCCTCAAAATGGCGAAAGATTATTCCATCAATATTCGGGGAGTTTTTGATTGGGTATAAATCTGGTTGTGTCATTTTCTGTCTCTTTCAAATAATTATTGCTGTAACTGTCAACATATCCGGTTAACAAAAAACCACGGGTGTGGATTGCCCGTGGTTCGATGATCTTGGAAAGAAAAAAATCAATAAACAGGCGCAATCCGGCCAATGCAAATATGCGCGCTTGCAGAGGCACAGATGGAATTGATGTTGTGGTAGTTGATAACCATAGGGGTAATTCTAAGACAAACCGGTGCGGTGTCAAGAAGATATCAAGGATTGGTGAAGGATCTTTCGTCGGGAAGAGGCTCGACCCCTTTCGCGACACATAAAGACGGAACGGCGCACCCTATTCGCTTGGCTGCCAGGGAAGGGACCGTTCCCCACAACTTCGCACTTCAACAATTTTCCTCGTAAGTGATATACTTTTCCCTCGTGGATATTAACACTTACTCAACCTGGCTGGAGATCGACCTCAAAGCTATCAAGAACAATGCCGCTCTGATCCGGGAAAAGACCGGGTCGGAGGTGATGGCTGTGATCAAAGCCAATGGCTACGGTCACGGCGCGCGCCCTGCCGCCCAGGCTGCTATTGCCGGCGGCGCCACCTGGATTGGCGTGGCGCGCATCGAAGAGGCGCTTGCCCTGCGCCGTGCGGGCATCTCGTGCAAGCTGCTGGTGTTGGGCTTCACCCCGGCAGCCAAAGTGCCCGAAGCGATTGAGCACGGCATCACGGTGGCGCTCTTTGATCCCGAACTGGCGCAGAATTACCTTGAATACGTCAACATTCATGGCGGAACGCTGCATGCCCATCTTAAGGTCGAGACAGGTATGGGCCGACTTGGGATGAACCCTGAGAATGTCGCATCCTTCCTTGAAGGGCTAAGAGATACTGGCCTCAAGGTGGACGGGATCTTCACACACCTTGCCAGGGCAGACGAGCCCGACTCGGACTCGACCCCCAAACAATTGGCAATCTTTGACGCGCTCCTGGCAGACCTCGAGAGCAAAGGACTCAAACCCGAAAAAGTGCATGCAGCAAACTCGGCTGCTGTGCTGAACTTCCCCCAGGCTTACTACGACATCGTACGGCCGGGCGACCTGCTCTTTGGTATGTCACCTACAGGTGATATTTTGCCAGCTGGCTTCAAGCCGGCTCTCGCCTGGAAAGCACGGATTATCTCGCTGCACAACTTCCCTGCAGGTCAGGGTATCAGTTATGGCTCCACTTATGTGACCAGCAAAGATGAACGCATTGGTGTGATGCCGACGGGTTACGGCGATGGTTTCCGCCGTGCTGAAAATCAGCAGGTGCTGGTTGGTGGCAAACGGGTGGATATTGTCGGCAGAGTCTGCATGGATCAGTGCATGCTCCAGCTCGATAGCGTTCCCGATGCCAAAGTGGGCGATGAGATCGTGCTGATTGGTTCCCAGGGCGATGAAACCCTGAGCGTTGATGAGGTCGCAAAACGTTGGGGCACCATCAACTACGAAGTTGTCTGTGGTCTGGCGGACCGCCTTCCCAGGATCTACAACGAATGACCCGATCCTTGATACGGGCAGAATTTCACTGCCATACAATCTATTCGCATGACAGCCTGGTCGAATTAGGCGCGTTGCTCAAGGCTTGTGACGAACGCGGCATCGACAAGATCGCCGTCACTGACCATGGCAGCATGAAGGGTGCTTTCAAGGCGCATAAAATGGCACCAGATCGCTTCATTTTGGGTGAGGAGATTAAGACGCCTGAAGGCGAAATATTAGGCTACTTTATGAACGAAGAGATCCCCCAGGGTCTGCCAGCCGTTGAGGTTGTTTACCGTTTACGTGGGCAAGGAGCGTTCATCAGCCTGGCTCATCCTTTTGACCCTTATCGTAGTGGGTGGACTGAAGAGACGCTTGACCAGATCTTACCCTACATCGATGGGCTGGAAGTCTTTAACGCCCGCTCGCGGCGTGAGGAATACAACCAAAAAGCTTATGAGTTCGCCATGGAACATGGAAAAGCTTTGATGGCAGGCAGCGATGCGCATGCGTTGAGCGAGTTGGGCAAAGCTAGTATGACCATGCCCTGGTTTGAAGATGCAGATGGTTTGCGTGCAGCAGCACGTGAGGCGACCATTAGCGGTGAGCTTTCCGGTCTGTACGTCCACATGGTATCCACCTTTGCCCGGGTGGCGAAGAAATTCAACTTTTGATATAGCGGATAGTTCATACGCTCACAATGGCGAGACGAAGTACTAGTTGGGCGCGACAAAGTGCCCACAGGGTATTGGAAGCACTGCGCAGATCATCATGCAGAGGTCCTGGTGTGCTAACAATCCGCCACAAACTAAACCAGTCAGAATTCCAGCAACGGTGGATTGAGGGCACGGATAGGTTCGTTCATCACAATGTTTACGATGCCATCAAGCTCGCCCTAAAGGTAATTCTGGGTTAAAGATTAATAGAAACACCAAAATAGAAAGGACACTCAAAAAATCGAGTGTCCTTTTGATGATTGAAGTGAACGAAGACTGTTTATTTCAACAACGAGAATAATAGCCAGGCTGCCAAAATCAAGAAGACAATTGCCATGCCGATCTTGACTGCTCCGGCATGCTTGCGCAGGAACTCCGTGAACTGCTTCGAGGTTGTGCCGTAGAACGCAAGAATAAAGACGACGATCAATGGCACGATGAACATCAGGTTATAGAGCACCAGGTAGAGCATCGCCTGACCGCGCATCGCGGGAACCGAGCTCATCGAGATGATCACTGGCAGGTATATTTGCCCGGTGCACGCCAGTTCCAGAAGAGAGATCAGCAATCCGGTGACGAAGGCTCCGATGACATAGCTGCTGGCTTTGCGCCCTTCGCGGACGGTCTGATTGATTCGCTTTCGCAGAGGCTCAGGGAGCTTGAGCGCCATATCGTTCAGATCACCCTGGCGAACTTTGATGAAGTCGCGGATACTCAGGACTGCCAAAACCAGGCACAAGACAGCGGTCAAAATATAAACAACCTTGCTAATGATTGAAGTGAAGCCTGAGATCAGGTCGAGTACTTTGTAGAAACCCAGCCCTACCAGTAAGTAAGCGATAAAGACGCCCAAGGTGAAACTGGCGCCGGTAATCAAAATTTGCTTGCCTTTTTTGCCGCTCAGCGAGAGATAGGAGACAAAGAAGATGATGGTCGCGAAGGCGCAGGGATTCAATCCATCCACCAACCCAGCCAGGACCACTGCCAGCCAACCCATCCTTTCGAAGCGATCGATCAGGGCGGTGTTTCCATCTTCAGGATTGTAATCCTTCCAAAAAGCGGGAGAGCCATCGGCAACGAGTTCCTGCAGAACTGGCTCAATGGCGGCAGGTGTAAACTCTGCTTCATCAATCCAGGCTTTATCACCAATGAAAAGTGCTGGTGTATTGAAGTTTTTCTCCACGCCAACTCGCGCTGCCATCCACTCAGCCATGGCGGCTTCATCAAAAATGTTGAACTCCTCAATAATGAGTTGAGGAAATTTCGATTTCAAATATGCCATATCTGTTTCAGCCCGGGCACATTCTTTACAGCCTGTCTGGTAAAAATAGGCGGCATAGATTGGCGCGGAAACTTCGCATGCTGAAGGATCATCCGGACTGCAAACCAGTCCGGCATCAGGCGTAGGTTGAACTTGTGAGATCACCAGCGAAGCAGGATCCACACCGGGTATTTCCGGGAGTTGGATGCCCTCGCCTGTCAGCCCGGTTTCGACCAATTCCACGAACTTATCTCTTGTCTGCTGTTCCCCGTTGAGCATTTCATTGCCAATCAAAACCACGGGCAATCCGCGTTCGCTGGCTCCAATACCGAAAGCGCTCTCGGCTTTCATCAGGGCTTCATAATTGACGCTTTCACCCAATTCGACCAGTTTTATTCCCAGCAAACCGGGGTGTTCGGCTTCCAAAGGCTGCACAATATTTTGCAATATGTCCATACAGTGGCTGCATGTGGTTGAATAGAAGTAATATGCTTCAACCTTAACGTTTTCCGTGGCTGGTTGGGTGGGTCCTGTCCCACCGGGACCGATGCCCTGGGGATTGTTGGCTGAAGCTGATGCCAGATTGGGCAAAAGAAGCGAAAAGAAGGCAATTAACGAGAGCCCGATGGAGGTCAGGAATGCTCTGGTTTCTCTGGTTTGCATAAGGGTTAGTAACCTTTCAAAAGACGACTTTAAGAACGTGTTATAGATTTCCGTCTGATTCTAACACGGGTTAAAAAAGATAAGTCAGACAGCGTTCAATTAAGCGATTTCGACCTTGGTAATTGGGAAACGGCTGGCGTTGAAATGATCGATCAGTATTTGGCGTTGTTCCCCTTCGATGCCGCCAAGGATCATGCGCAGGCGGAAGTCACCATTTTTGGAGGTGGAGCTGACCGTGCGCAGGATGTTTCCGCCCACTTCTGAGACGAGACCTGCAAAATATGCCAATCCGCCCGGACGATTTGTGGCTTCAGGACCCTCCACCAGCAGCGAGGTCCAGCGCAACGCTGTCCGGGAGATACCCACCAGGTCCAGCGCGTTTTCAAATTCGTCAGTGGAAATTGAACCACCGCCAATTGCAGAATGCAAATCATCCAGGTTGGCGCAAGCCAACAACCCAAGCAAAGCTTCGATGCGGTTTGGATCCAATGCACGCACATCATCCAGATCAAGGATGCCACGTTCGGAGATAATGTTGTGTATTAATTCGCGCCCACGGCGGCTGGCTGCCTTCAGGTTGACCATTGCCAGCACATTTCGCAGCAGACGAGCGGTTGAGGGATTGCAGTGGTTCAGCCAGTCGGGTTCTGGTACTTTGTGCGGTTCGCCGCTGAGTACTTCAACGACATCTCCGGGATTGAGCGTGTCATAGAGGTGCCGCTCCTCGCCGTTAACCAGCACCTTGTGAATCTTGTCAAGATAGAACTCCTGAATGGCTGCCACCCCATCCAGGACCGTACTGCCTTCCTGCAAAAACCGTGTTCCACCGAATGGTGTCAGGATCTGCACCGGCCTGTAACGACTGATATCCTGGTCGTGGTTGATGGCATAGATGACCCCCCAGGTGTTTTCACCTTCCATGTTCTCGGTTGCGATGGCAACTTCGATTGCGCCTGTTCCAGGCAGATAGGCGGTAACTTGCAGTGCGCGGTAGCCGTTCTGTGGAGAGGCAATGTAATCATCAAAGCGGTCCTGGTCGAGATTTCGGCTGAAATAGCGGTTGACACGTGAGAGCAGCCTGTAACAGGCGGTCTCATCGTCGTTGCGTACCAGCATACGAAAGCTGACTATGTCATTGACAGCTGAGAAGTCTTGCAGGGATGTGCGGTGGCTGCGGGCCATACGCTGAAGTTTGTCCCATGCCTGCCAGTAGCCATTGACTGTGAACTTGATGGAACCATCCACACCTTCAGAAGTCATCAGGTTCCCCAGTTCGTTGAGGTAGTAGCGGATGAAGTTTATGTTAAGTCGGGGGTCAGAGTCTATCTTATTTTTTACTTTGCTAAAAGAGGCTGGTTCAGCATAAGGAAATGCCATGTCTTCAATCCAGCGGCGCCAGCGATAACAATTAAGAATGCCTGCCAGTTTGCCGTAGGCGCGGATGGCTTCGGTTGCTTTTTGCCACTGCTTACCCGGGGATTGGTAGTGCAGGGTCATCATATTGTGGCTTTTATCCGCCAATTTCACCACAAAGACAGCTGGGTCGCGGAACATGGCGATTTTGCGCAGTGTTTCCATCTCGCGCGTGGAGCCATCCCGCGGGTTGCTCATTTTAGTAAGACCATCGATAATGTGGGCGACTTCTTCACCGAGCGAACCCGGGAAAAGGGCTTTGATTTCGTCTAAAGTCTCACCCTGGTCCTCAATAGTATCGTGAAGCAGAGCGGCAATAGTCCAGGATTCTTTTTGTACCAACCTGTCAACAAAAGCTGCCACCCAGGCACAATGCGTCTCGAAATAGGGTTCACCGGAAAGGCGAACTTGCCCGGCATGTACCTCTTGCCCCCAGGTGTAGGCACGCTGTATGGCTTCCGTTCGGGGCACAATGGTGCCGACCGAAAACTCATCCGAAATTGACGGACGAATTTCAGAAATATTCTGAATGTCGACCACAATTATCCTTCCTCTCCCAGGCAGGACTTTACCTTAATTGTTTAAATATAGCATACAAATGGTGTGTTAGCACAAAATGTATCAATTTTGACCCACTAACGAGAAGCAGGACAATTGCCTAGCTACAAAACAGACCTCAACCTCGCCAAAAAATGGCGAGATAAATCAATAAACCGGTTCCCACAATGGCTGCCAGCCAAAAGATGTTCTTGCGGGTTTTATGCCTGAAGGCTAACATCCCAGCCAGTGCGCCAATCCCCCCTCCGAACAGGCTCAAACCCAGCAGCACTCGTTCCGGGATGCGCCAACCACCTCGTTTGGCTTGGAATTTATCGTAGCCAAAGAGCAGAAAACTGATGAAATTCAATGGAATTGCAAGGAGCAGCACGGTTTCGTTCAAAGATGACCTCATCTTCCAGCTATAATCAATGCATTATAGTGCCAAACGCCATGGAAGAACCGATCAAACAACGCTTGATACCGCTTGAGCCTGTCCAGACAGAGATCCTGGTCGTGAATTCACGTTTTGTTAGTGACCTTGCGTTTGCTGGAAGCGTTGAGGCAGCCCGCGCTCACCTGGCCAGGGTGCGTGAACAACACCCCACCGCTTCGCACAACGTCCCAGCTTTCATTATTGGTCACGGCAACAGCATCATCACCCATTGCAGCGATGATGGCGAACCTTCCGGCACTGCCGGCAGACCAGCGTTGGCTGTCCTGCAGGGCAGTGGGCTTGGGAATGTGTCGGTAGTGGTGACGCGCTATTTTGGCGGCACCAAACTGGGAACCGGGGGGTTGGTGAGGGCTTATGGGGATGCGGTGCGGGAAGTGTTGAAAGGGGTGAAACCTGCCGCGCTTTTACCGACGACAACCCTGATGTTTGTGACGCCTTATCGGCTTTATGACCAGACGCTCAGACTGATGGAAGCGCATAATGGGCAAATCCTGGACACGGAGTTCCTTGAAGATGTCACGGTGACTGTGCGCTTTAAGGATGAAGAGGTGGATTCGTTCACCGGCCAGCTCAGCAATCTCAGTGCGGGTCAGGTGAGGCCGGTTGTGATTGAGCAAAATCCCGAAGGTGTATTTAAGGTATAGTTTTTCACTCTGAGCGCCAGCGAAGAATCCTTCCGACAAAGGGGCAAGATCCTTCACTTTGTTCAGGATGACTAACTTCTATGGCATTCTGAGCGCTAACCAGACTGTCATTCTGAGCGTCAGCGAAGAATCCTACCGACAAAGGGGCAAGATCCTTCACTTTGTTCAGGATGACAGTGCGCCTTTGTTGAGATAACCCCTCTATCAATACAACTGCTGCTGGGCGGTGTAGAGCTTGTGGTAGAGACCTTTTTTTGCCAGCAACTCTTCGTGTGTGCCAGCTTCCACAATCCCCGTACCCTCCAGCGCCACAATCCTGTCAGCTTTCCGCACCGTTGAGAGCCTGTGGGCGATGATGATCGTGGTGCGTCCTTTGATCAGGCGGTCCAACGCTTGTTGGATCAACAATTCTGTTTCTGTATCAACCGACGAAGTGGCTTCATCCAGGATCAGGATGGGGCTGTCTTTGAGGACTGCCCTGGCAATTGAGAGGCGTTGTTTTTGCCCCCCGGAGAGTTTGACCCCCCGTTCCCCAATTAATGTGTCATAACCGTTGGGCATGTGGTCGATGAATTCAGACGCGTTGGCGATATCTGCTGCCCGGATCATTTCTTCTTCGGTCGCATCGGGTTTTCCAAACAGGATGTTTTCCCGGATGGTTCCATGGAACAGAAATACATCCTGGAGAACCATGCTGACCGATTGATGCAGTTGATCCAGCTCAATCTCCCGCACCTCCACCCCATCGATGCTCACTTTTCCTTCAATCACATCATAGAAGCGTGGAATCAGGCTTACGAGAGTGGTCTTGCCCACGCCAGTAGGACCGACCAAAGCAATCGTGCTGCCAGCAGGAACATCGAGGTTGATATCCGTGAGTACATCTTCGCCCTGATTGTAATAAAAACAGACATCCTCAAAGCGGACATTCCCTTTTATCGGCTCAGCGAAGATGTACGGCTCCGCTGGGGAGGCGATCTCAGGCGAAACGGTCAGGATGTCGGCAATGCGTTCAAAACCAGCCAGGGATTCCTGGACGGCTTCCATTGAGTTGCCCAGGTTGCGAACTGGTGTGTAAAAGCTATCAAGATACAAGAAGAACGCGACCAGGTTGGCAATTGAGAGCGTGCCATTGATTGCCATGCGGGCACCAAAGAAGATCACCAGCAGTTGACCAATGCCTGCGGCAAAGTCAAAAATCGGATTGAAAATCGCCATCAATTTTAGAGCGCGCAGGTTCTTGTGCAGCACGAGTTGGATCTTGTTATCCACTTTGTCCAGCGCGTCTTCTTCGCGGGCGAAAGCCTTTACTTCCCGAATGCCAGAAAGGCTGTCGTTGAGTACCGCATTCAACTCGCCCAGGGATTGCTGACGGGTTTTGAAGGCAGGGCGCACCAATTTGCTATAGCCGATCAGGGCAAGGATGATGATCGGAATTGGAATTAAGGTCAGCAAGGTGAGTTTTACATTCATGGAAAGCAGGATTGCGGTAACGCCAACCAGGGTAATGCCATTCACGATCACATCCGGCAGTGCGTGGGCAATCATGCGTTCGAAAAGGTCTGTGTCGTTGATGATCCTGGACATCAACTGACCGGTTTGCTTGTCTTCGTAAAAGCGGAGAGAAAGCTTTTGGATGTGCTGATAAACCAATCGGCGGGCATCCGAGACAACCCCCCAGCCGGCTTTGTGAGCCGCGTAAGAACGGATGAACTGCATCCCAGCCCTGGCGACGAAGATGATCAGAGCAATCACCGAGATGCGGGTGATGAAATCTATGGTTCCCTGGTTCAGGGGTTGAGTCGTAAGGCGGTCAATCAGTTGGCGGATGATCCAGGGGATCAGAAGTTGAGCCCCAACCAGACCAAGCATTGTCAGGGTTGTTAGAAAGATTAATTTTGAATATTTTTTGGCGAGTTTGCCAAGCAACGAGAAAGGTTTCACTAGTTTTCAATTTCCTTGTGTGAGATGACAACTGTGGCATGATGCCCCCATCGTGGGATCGAGATGCCCCAGGCTTTTTGAAAATCTTTGTCTTCCATCCAGAACAATCCTGTCCCCTGTGTTACCCAGGAATTGATGAAACCCCAGGGAGTTGGCACTTGGCCGCTGAAATGCTCCGGGTCATAGGCTGCAAACACCATGGTGTGACCACTGGCACCTTTGAGTGCGTTGTAATTCTTTGGACGGTCCATGTAATATATTGCGGGGGAATGACCGAACCACCAGTAAATGGTCACCAGGCTGGCTATGTTTTCTGCAGCAACAGTCGCCCGCAACAGTTCAGGACTGAGATGGAAGAGCTTTGCCTGGAGAGGCAGATGGTGTTTTTTTGCAAGGTAGCGTAATAACCGCACTTGCAGCGGGGGAGTAATCCCGGATTTGGGTGCCAGGCGGAAAAAACGCCCATGCCACCAGATGCGATTGATTTCATCGATGATTTCCTGGGGGTCCAGCCTGACGTTGGTCAGGAGTTCAATTGCAGCGACCAGGGAATGGACGGCGCAATCATTCCCAGTTTGTTGAGATTGAAATTTGGCAAGGTTCTTTTCTGGCAGGGCGCGTAAGCTGGTCTTCTTCATCTGGTTTATTTTACATTGAATTTTCTCTTGTCGACCGAAAATGGTACTTTTACTGTACTATTCTTCATATTCAGGCGTTGGTCCAGTGACTTTCCTTGCAACAAGAATGGAAGCCTAGGCCGGAAAGGAGTCAAATCAGGTTGAGGCATAAATTGGCAACTGGTTTAATTTGAATTCTTTTGTTTTTCCGTTATTATGTTAATTAACTCCACCAACACAAAATCCAGTTGGAATCCATCGTTCGTAACAAGATAATAGGTAATTATCATCAAACGTCTCCATATTCGCATGGAAAAGTACACCATCGCTAACATATTAATGCCAATAATGAATAGGAGTTGATCATGAAAAACCTTCGTTTATTGTGTTTTCTGGCAGCTCTGACTGCTTGTTTGTTTGCCGGCTTGTTTTTTGAACGTGTTTCCGCTGCGCCTGCAGCGCCGATTGAACACACGCTTCTTCAGCCGGATGGTTCCAGTTTTACATCCTTGCAATGGGGTGATGAATGGTCTAATGGATTCGAGACGATGGATGGCTATACCATCCTGCAAGATGGCTCGGGTTGGTGGGTGTATGCAGACCAGGTGGATGGTCAACTCAAAGCATACCGGCTGGCAGGCAAAAGCGTGCCTGCTGGTTCAGCTGCGCCATCGGACCTAAGCATGCATCTACGACCAACCAGCACAAAATCCACCCATCCCGGAGTGCCGATCATTGAGTATCACAACAGTGGATCACAGCCTGTGTTGGTGCTGTTGGCGAGTTTTAGTGACCAATCTGGCACTTATACTGCCTCTCAGTTTGCGACCCAGGTGTTTGGGGCTTCTGCCAGTGTCAAGGATTTTTATGACAAGGGTTCGTATTCCAATCTGAATCTGTATCCTGTGACGGAGACACACGGCACCGCCAACGACGGCGTGGTGGGGTGGCTCAACCTTGGATACGCCCACCCCAACACCGGCAACACCTTCACGACCGCGAACCAATGGATTGTTTACAATGCACTTACGCAAGCCGACTCTTATGTAAATTTTTCTTCTTATGACAGTAACGGGGATGGCTACATCTCAAGCAGTGAGCTTCACATCATTGTAGTTGTGGCAGGTTTTGAACGCTCCTACAGCAGCAACACGCCCAGTGTTTGGGCACACCACTGGGATCTGAACAGCGTTGGATTTCCTTACCTCGATGGGGTTCGCCTGGGGGATTGGTATCACAATGGCGGGTACTCACAGGTTGGCGAGATCCACCAAAACCATATAGCGACGATCGGAGTCTTGGTGCATGAACTAGGGCATGATCTAAGCTGGCCTGATCTTTATGACACCGACTATACTTCGCATGGGACTGGCGACTGGTCCATCATGGCGACCGGAGTATGGAATGCTACTGGAACCAACTTCATCGGGAGTTCTCCCGCACTGCCGGATGCCTGGCTGAAGTGGTACCAGGGTTGGCTGACCCCAACAGTCATCAGCGGTACACAAACGGGCATTTCGATACCCCAGTCCGAGACGAACGCCACCGCTTTTCTTTTAGCGCCAAATCCAGGCGGTGTGGATTGGGAATGGTACCAGTACTCTGGCACGGGAGAGTATTTCCTGGTGGAGAACCGCCAGCTAACAGGATATGATGCCGGGTTGCCTGGCTGCGGTTTGCACATCCTGCATATTGATGAAAGTGTCAGCAATACCACTCCCAACTCCAACGAAAACCATCCCCTTGTGAAGTTTATGGAAGCAGATGGTCTGGATGAGATCAAAAATGGCACGGATCCGGGGGATCCGGGGGATCCTTTCCCGGGGTCTACGATTAACCGCACTTTCAATTACTCTTCCACTCCAAATAGTCGCCTCTATAGCGGGGCGGACAGCCTGGCTGCCGTAACCAATATTGGCAACTGCATGGCAAACATGACCGCCGATTTAACGTATTCTGGTCAAACCAATCAGAACCCGGTGGCAAACGCGGGTTCTGATCAAGGGGTCTTTACCAATCTGCTCGTTACCCTGGATGGGAGCGGCAGTTATGACCCCGACATCAATTATCCGTTGGCGTTCGTTTGGAACCAAGTCAGCGGTGTTCCGGTCACATTGATTAATCCCGGTACAGCCTACCCATCTTTTGTGGCTCCCAGTCAACCGGCTATCCTGGTGTTTCAGTTGGTCGTTACCGACAGCCTGGGCGCGATTTCCATCCCGGATACCGTGAATGTCACCATACTGAACACGCCGCCGGTTGCCAATGCGGGACCCGATCAGTTGGTCAGTGTGCTGTCACAGGTCACGCTCGATGGGACGGGCAGTTCTGATCCGGATGGAAACGTGCCGTTGACTTATCAGTGGTTCCAGACGAGTGGACCAGGCGTACCGCTCAGCAATCCGCAGGCAGCTCAACCAACTTTCCCGGCTCCCCCAATGCCATGTGTTCTGACCTTTGACTTGTTTGTAACCGACTCGCTTGGCACAGCCTCGGCGCCTGATTCGGTTACCATCACAGTTCAAAACCAAGCGCCAGTAGCGAATGCTGGACCAGACCAGACCGCCATTGTCAATGCATCTGTTTCACTGGACGGGACTGGCAGCTATGATCCTGATGGGCATCTGCCATTGACATACCTGTGGACGCAAACCGGAGGTCCCATTGTTGTTTTGGACAATCCGGCAGCCAGCATCCCCATCTTCGCCGCGCCATCCACACCAGCAACCCTGACTTTCTCGTTGGTGGTTACAGACAGCCTCATGGTCCCTTCCGTTTCGGACACGGTGAGTATCTTTGTGATTGGAAATAGTGTCTATCTGCCAATGTTGATTAAGTAATTCTTGGTGATTTCTGGCAAGAACGATTGAAAAATTGGAAAAGAGGCAGACAGTCCAGATTTGATTGACATCTCAATGCTGGGATGCTAAGATAAGGTCATAATTGAAAACCTGAGGTAACCGAACGCCCGGAAGCTAAGGTGTAATGACGGAAGCTGGTGAAAGTCCAGCGCTGTACCGCAACTGTAAGTCGAACAGACGAGCCAGGAAGTCACCCCCAGGAAAACCCAACATTACCTTCTCGGATTAAGAGGGTGGGTGAGAAACGCTCATATTCTCAACCCTTTCTAATCCAGAAGGGGTTGATTTTTTGAAATCGAGGAGAATATGAAAAGAATCGTGACCCTTCTGGCTGTACT
>Ga0209717_1000686_pt1 | contig 40315 bp, 45 predicted proteins | sample AD_UKC048_MetaG_FD_184418 | JGI IMG/M metagenome (GOLD analysis project Ga0209717, IMG submission 184418) | Active sludge microbial communities of municipal wastewater-treating anaerobic digesters from USA - AD_UKC048_MetaG (SPAdes) (version 2) | ecosystem: Engineered > Bioreactor > Anaerobic >...
AAAGTTCCAGAAATCGTACGCGAACACGGCGCAGCCCACAGGCGCCACGCCTATTGTTTTTTCCCTTACTTTAAGTTCATCAATCACTTCGGCTATCAGTTTATGCACCGTGCTGTGCGAGCATCCCGGGCAATAGGTGGTGGAAACATTCTTCAGCGATTCGGGCATGCCGTAAATTAATTTTTCCATATCACTTCACCTTCTTTCTCAGGAAGCTTAAAAGTTCTTCCTGACTTGGAAGGCCGCCGCCCGGCCTGCCGTAAAATTCCACTTTGGAATCATCCTGCACCGCAAGCCTTACGTCTTCAACCATCTGGCCCATGTTCATTTCAAAGACAAAAACTTTTTTTGCTTTCTTCGCGGCTTCGCGGAGCTCCGCGTAAGGAAAAGGCCAAAGCGTAACCGGCCTGAAAAGCGCGGCCTTAATATCCTTGCCTTCGGCAATCACGCCTTTTGAAGTCCTTGCCACGCTTCCAAACGCCACTATAAGGCAGTCGTAGTCTTTTTCCTTCTCGTTAAATTCATACCTGAGTTCGCTTTTTTTAATCTCATCGTATTTTTTCCAAAGGTCATAATTATGCTGTTCAAGCGCGCCCGGTTTCATTAAAAGCGAAAGTATCTTTCTTGGCTCCCTGCCTTTTGCGCCGGTTAAGGCCCATTCCGAAGCAGGCCGCGGGTTTAAAGGTTTTCTTCCGCGGCTTAACTCTATTGTTTCCATCATCTGGCCCAGAAGCCCGTCTGTTAAGATCATCACCGGATTGCGGTATTTATCCGCAAGGTCAAAAGCTTCAAACGTAAAATCATACATTTCCTGAATATTTGACGGCGCCAGCGTTATCATCCGAAAATCGCCGTGGCCCGGCTTTACCGCCTGAAAATAATCGCTCTGCGAAGGTGCAATGTTTCCAAGGCCCGGCCCGCCGCGCATTACGTTTACAATAACGCCCGGAAGTTCGCATCCCGCCATGTAGGAAATTCCTTCCTGCATCAAAGACATACCGGGCGAAGACGAAGTGGTCATGGAACGCGCTCCTGCAACTGACGCGCCGAATACCAGGTTAATTGATATCAGCTCGCTTTCCGCCTGCATGAAAACCCCGCCGGCTTCCGGCATGCGCTTTGACATGTATTCCGGAATCTCGTTCTGCGGCGTTATCGGGTATCCCGCGTAAAACCTGCAGCCGGCGTCAATCGCGCCTTCCGCTATTGCTATATTGCCTTTCATTAACATTTTTCCGCTCATTCTTCCGCCTCCAGTATCACTTCAATGGCGGCGTCAGGGCAGACAATAGCGCACAGGGTGCAGCCATTGCATTTGCCGTTGTTTACAAATTCAACAACGGAATAACCCTGTTTGTTTACGGTTTTTCCCTGTTTTAATTCGCCTTTCTTACACTCTAATATGCAAAGATTGCACCCCTTGCATCTTTCTGCAAGTATCCTTACTTTCCCCTTTTTCATACGCATTTTCCTTCTTCCTGAACCTAAAACGGTTCATTACCGGGCCTCCCGCGGTATACCCGCGCGGATTTATTCCGGCGCCCTATAAGGGCGATTGCCGGAAATGGCTCCAACCCCTGCCTGGTGCGCGCTGTTAAACGCGCCATTACCATTTGGGGGTAATGTTAGGATTATATTACAAAAAAACCAATTTTTAAAGGGAAATATATAAAAACCGAGGAACAGATGCACAGAGGGACGGAGGGTAAAAAGACAGAAGTTCGGCAATAGCAGATTACGCTATAGGCATTTAAGCAGGAGCGAAAAACAAGGCATATTCAGCCCTTAAAACACCTTAACTTGCAGCTGTTTAAATGTCCGGATCAGCCCAATCCTAATTTCTTTATCCTTGAACTTATCGCTCCGGGATTTCTGTGAAAAATAACACTCAAATCCGGTATGCTTTTTGTCTCTTTATACACCGCCGTAAAATCTTTATCTTCTTCACCGCTCCACGGTTCGTATGCCCGCCTGAACTTTTCCCTTTGAAGGCGGATATGTTCATCAGTAATATCGCCGTCACTTTTAGCCAGTTTTATGCCCGCATATTTCAATTTTAATTTTTCTATAAAATCCGTCATTTTAACAATTGAAGAAACCCCGGATTCTGAATTACCGCCAATCGAACCATTTATTTCATTCAAAAATTTTATCCCGTATTTTGAAAATTTCATCCCGCCTACGCCGCTTATCGCAAGCATTTGTGATTCATTTTTCGGCTTTACACCCGCCATTGTTTTAAGCACTTTATCGCTGAATACCATATACGCGGGCAGGTTCTGTTTTTTTGCCAGTTCTTTTCTTAATACCCTGAGCCTTTCGTACAGGCCTTCATCAGGCATGCCGGCTGCTTCAAATCCGGTTTCAAAAGGTTTTATCCGTGCAAAAGTATTATTATCCCGCACAAGTTCTTTAACGGTAATCCCCCTGCACACATCGCACGAACCGCCGCAGTCATTCATTTGTTCACCAAAATAATTCACAACTTCCCTGTGCCTGCAGGTATGGCGTTCGGCCATACGGAACATATCCGTTGTTTTCTTTCTGAAATCTTCCCTTACATTTTCATCCATATAATCCTTTAAAAACATTCCATAATTCACCACATCAGCCCACGAATAAAACATAACACAGTCGCTGTCCAAGCCGTCTCTGCCCGCCCTTCCTATTTCCTGATAATACCCTTCCAAAGTCTTTGGCATATCCGCGTGTATCACATATCTGACATTGGATTTATTAATCCCCATACCAAACGCAATGGTTGCCACAACAACATCGCAGTCATCTTTTAAAAACGCATCCTGATTTTCAGCCCGCTGCTCCGCTTTAAGCCCCGCGTGGTAAGGCAGCGCCTTTATCCCGTTTTCCTGAAGATATTCGGCAAAACCATCAACACGTTTTCTGCTCCAGCAGTAAACAATCCCGCTCTCTTTGTCATGGCTTTTCGCGTAATCCAAAACAAACTTTCTGACATTAACATCCCCGCCCTTTTTCGCGCATGCTATTTTAAGATTAGGCCTGTAAAACGAACCGCGATAAACGCTTGGCGACTCCATTCCCAGCTGTTCTCCTATATCTTTTATCACCTTTGAAGTGGCAGTGGCAGTAAGCGCCAATACAGGAATATCGCCAAACCTCTTTTTTAGCCCCTGTAAATTTCTGTAAGATGGCCTGAAATCATGGCCCCATTGGCTGATACAATGGGCTTCATCTACAACAACCAACACAACAGGAAAGTCCTCAACAAAACTTCCGATTCCCGAATCAAGAGCTTCGGGAGCAAGATACACAAGTTCATACCCGCCGTTTTTAAATTCCAGAAGGCGTTTTTCTTTTTCCACGGCCGAAAGGCTGGAATTGATATAAACCGCCTTAAACCCGTATTCATTCAAAGAATCAACCTGATCTTTCATTAAAGAAATTAAAGGAGAGATGACGAGCACCGTCCCCTTCATAAGCCGCGCCGGTATCTGAAAAGTAACAGACTTTCCCGCACCGGTTGGCATGATGCCTATGGAATCCTTTCCGGCCATGACATTATCAATAAGCTCTTTCTGCCCCGGCCTGAAACTTTCATATCCAAACGTTTTCTTTAAAACCGAAATAGGCGACATAAATCCCCCTCTAAATTTAAAATATATAATTATGCTGCATTTTCTTAATCATAACGCCCAAGATTGCCTATACTAATTCATAACCCAAAAAGCCGCCTTCGGAGAAGGGATAGACTGAACAATACGAAATATCCCCTCTGTATTCGCGCAGTTCATTTTTTGAACCCCGCCTTTAGTAGGAACTTTAAGGGGGGTGGCAATTTGCCCCCACCCTTTTGCAAGTTCAGGATCCCTTCTGCGCATGTCTTTTATATACCCGTCAGGTTGAACAGAATCAGTAAGTACAGCAACAATATCCGAAATCACAAACCACCATTCATCCCCGTGTAAAACCCTTCTGACTTTCCGTCCTTTAAAAACCGCATCCCGCCATCCATTAAAATACCCTCCCTGATAAATTTTATTTATTATTAATCCTATACCTTTTTAATAAATCCCTGCTATAAGTTTTAATTATCTTTGCGGGTGTATACCAAAGTATACAAAGTGTATACTTATTTGTCAACATTTATATAATTAGAAATTAAGCTATACGCATTTAAGCGGAAGCGAAAGATTATCGATTGGAAGTTTTTATAATAGGAAGTTGTGTTTTTTTAGGCTGTAAAGTATTTGGATTAAAAATAATTAAACACTAAATCAACTGCCGCACCCTAAATGGTACGCCTACCAGATCTAAACCCGGCCGCTTAACTGCCCGGCCACGCCTTTACGTCCCTTCCTTCCGTCCCTCCGTGCATCCGTCCCTCTGTCCCTCTAGTTCTTACTTCTCTGCCGCTCAGCTGCCAGGCTGCCCGGCTGCCGCTTTTACGTACTTTTCCGCCCTGTTCCTGCCGTTGTGTTTGGCAAGGTAAAGGGCTTCATCGGCGTTCATAATAAGGGTCCTTGCGTCTTCCGCCAGAGACGGATACGAACACACGCCTATGCTTAAATTGATGGAGCGCTGTTCCCTGTCATTGCCGCCTTTTAAATTATCCCGGCAATAACACCTTATTTCATCCGCGATTTTATACGCTTTATCAAGGTCGTAGTTTTCCAGGACAAATACAAACTCCTCGCCGCCGTATCTGGCAGCAAACGTGCCGTGATATTTATGCTGAAAATGTAAAAGCATATCAGCAACCTTTTTTAAGACCCTGTCCCCTTCCTGATGTCCAAAACTGTCGTTAAATTTTTTGAAAAAATCAATGTCAGTAAGCATCAAAGACACGCATTCTAAAGAACGGGCATTGACCCTTGCCGTTATTTCCCTTAATTTTTCCTGAAAGGTAAGGTGGTTAAAAAGGCCTGTAAGGCCGTCCTGCGTGGCCTGCTTTTTAATCTTTTCATACAATTTCGCGTTCTGCAGAAGCATTGTTATCCTTGAAAAAAGCATTTCAAGCGTCTTAATTTCAAACTCCGTAAAAAAAGCGCCTTCCGCTTTATCAATTTTTATCACGCCGTAAATCTCGTCTTCATCCCTTAACGGCGCTATTAAAAACTTTTCGGCTTTGACGCCGAAGTTTATGCCGCTGCCCCTGCCGTTTAATCCGTTGACAACAGAGCTTTTTCCGGAATCAATCACGTAACGCAGGATCTCGTTCTCTTTCGGAGAAATGACAGAGCCCTTTGTTTTTTCCGGATAGCCAAACGCCTCTGTCACCATAAACGCTTTCCCGTCATCGCAGGATTCCGCCACATAACCGGATACAATGTCAAATGATTCAGCTTCCTTAAAAAAGGTCTGAAGAAGGCTGTGTTTTCCTTCAAGCAGGTTTAATTTTCCGTAAATTTCGTAAAGGCTGGAAACCCTGCGTTCTTTGCTTAATGTCTTCTGATTAATTTCCAGCATTTCTATGACATTGCCGGTTTCACGCGCAAGGGCTTCCATTATTTCCCTTAACGATTCCGTATCAACAATATTTTCTTTCTTAAAATCCATCACAATAAGGCCTATCTGTTTGTTTAAAATCACCGGCACGGACGCAAGCTTCTCCGCGTTCCTGCCTGCTTTGTAATAAGGCAGGACCGCGCCTTCAGCATCAAAAATATTAAAACCTTCCTTTAAGAGAATATTACCTATAATGCCTTCTTTTACGCTCACCTGATACTGCGGGTCTGTTTCAAGCCCTTCCCGGCACACGCTTATCATCAGAAGGAACTTTTTCTCATCCGCGTAATCCCTTAAAAACAGCATTACAGATTCGCTTTTTACGGCTTTCATAAAAACTTCATAAAGGTTGTGAAGCATGTTTTCGGCAACGGATTTTAAATCTTCCGGCTGCCTTCCGGTATCCGGCGCGCCAAAAACTATTTTTTCCCTGTTGCCCTTATTCTGCCTGCGGGTGTAAAAATTAACGGCGCATAAAACAATCACCGCGGCATTAAAAATATAAAACTGGGCGTCAGCACCGGTCCTTATCATGCTTAACATGGAAAGAAGCGCCGCGGCCGCGGCGTGAACGCCGTACCCCCTGTTTAACAGCACAAATACAAGCAGGTAAAGAGACCATTTAAAGGGGGAAAGATACCCGCCGGTAAGCGACACAACCGGCACGCACAGCGCGAAAACAATCAAAGCGGATTTAATCTGAAACGGCTTGTCGCTTTTTCTTGTTTTATTTTCGGTAAAGTAAACAAAGGTAAAAAATGCCAGATACAGAAGGATATAAATATAAAAAGGAAGATTAACAGCGGGAAAAACAACAACAGAAGAAATTATGTAGATTACGCCGATTATTGAATAAAAGACCGTCTGCCCGCCCGCCTTTAAGTCCGCTTTTTCCTGCACTTTCCTTAAAAGCACCTTCTGCGGGTGATTTTTAACCATGGTTTACTTGAATTTTTTTACTGCTTCATCCGTACTTTTATAGTATTCAAGGATGTTTGTAAAATCAAGCAGTTCAAATATTTCCATTACTTCCTGCTTCATATTGACAAGCTTAAGGTCGCCCTTGTTTTTTCTGATGTTTTTGATTTCGCTTATGAAAATTCCCCAGCCGGCGCTGCTTATGTAATCCACTTCCCCAAGATCCATTATTATTTTATATTTCTTGCCCTGTATAAGTTCGGCCATCTTATTTTCAAGAAGTGATGAAGTCGTGGTGTCAATATATCCCTGACAGCTGACAACTTTTATGTCGCCCTTATCCGTAACTTTGATGTTTAATCCTTCCATATCATTACCTCCCCTATTCTTTCCATCGTGTTTTAATGTAGCCCGCCTGTTTACAAAACGCATCTGACCACATGCGTATTATATCACTTTTTATATCGGGATAAAACAGTATTTTTTCAAATTCACTTTTCTCCAAATAAACCGCGTTTTTCAGTATATGGTCGGGGTTTGGTTTTAAAACGCCTGCCACTTCAACCTTAAAATACATATTAATAACGTGCCTTTTTCCGCCCGGGTAAATGGAGTCATTTATGAAAATCAGCTCCCCCATTTTTTTTATCTTTAAAGTCATCTCTTCCATGAATTCGCGCTTTAACGCTTCGTGCAGGGTTTCGCCGTATTCCACCCCGCCGCCCGGCAGAAGCCAGTATGATTTCCCGTTTTTTTGGTGGTTAACCAGCAACAGCCTGTTTTTCTTATCCAGGCATATTCCCGCCACCCTGATTCTTATATTTTTATCCTGCAAGATATCTCCTTTTCACCTTTCTCAGTCTCCTGTCAACTATCTACTGTCTCAGTTTTTTGCCTTTTAAAACAATTCCCCGTTTTCCGGTTTTTTATATCCAAAATGTTCATACGCTTTTGCGGTCACTTTACGCCCCGAAGGCGTCCTTTGAATAAAGCCCATCTGTATCAAAAACGGCTCGTAAACATCCTCTATTGTGTCAGCCTCTTCAGATACTGCCACAGCAATTGTTTCTATGCCCACGGGCCCTCCCTTAAACTTATCTATAATTGTTGTAATAACTTTCCTGTCCATATTATCAAGGCCTATGCCGTCAATTTCAAGCATTGCAAGCGCGGCTTTTGCCGTGTTAATGTCAATTACTCCGTTTGCCTTAACCTGCGCGAAATCCCTTACGCGCTTTAACAGCCTGTTGGCCACCCTGGGCGTCCCGCGCGAGCGGCGCGCGATTTCATAAATGCCTTCTTTGTCGGCCTTAACTCCAAGTATATCGGCTGACCGCTTTAAAATTACAGCCAGCGATTCCGTGTCATAAAAATCAAGCCTGTAAACCGCGCCAAAACGCTCCCTTAAAGGCGCGGAAATCATGCCCGCCCTTGTGGTGGCGCCGATAAGGGTGAATTTGGGAAGGTTAATCCGAAACGTCTTCGCGGACGGCCCCTTGCCTATTACAATATCAAGCACGCCGTCTTCAAGCGCGGGATACATTATTTCCTCAACAGAATGGTTAAGCCTGTGAATTTCGTCAATGAATAATATGTCATTTTCTTCAAGGTTTGTGATTATCGCCGCAAGGTCGCCGGCTTTTTCAATAACAGGGCCCGCGGTCGCTTTTATATTGACGCCAAGCTCGTTTGCTATTATGTGCGCAAGCGTGGTTTTTCCAAGCCCGGGCGGCCCGTAAAACAAAAGGTGTTCCGGAGCTTCTTTTCTTTTTTTCGCGGCGTCTATAAGAATCTGCAGTTTTTCCTTTACGCTTTCCTGCCCAATGTAATCGGATAAAAGTTTGGGCCTTAAAGCGTTTTCCCTTACCCGCTCTTCAGGTTCCGCGAAACCTTCCACTATGCGCTCTGTGTCTTTTTCGTCTTTCATCCAATTCTCCATATATAATTTTAGAACCGCGCCTGCCTGATCAAAAGCGAGGCGTAACATGTTACGCCTCTACATTAAACTCGCCGCAGCCCGGGAATTTCCTCTGCGCATGCCTGCTCCAACTGAGCTGCTTATAGCTTAACCGCTCTTACCGACCTTCTGACCTTCTGACCTTCCAATCATCCGTACTTACCCCAGCCGTTTCAGCGCTTCCTTAATAACTTTTTCTTTATCCGCTGTGCCTTCAATATTTCTTAACGCTTCCTTTAAAGCTTCCCTTGCCTGGCCGTAATTAAAACCAAGCGCGGTTAAGACCTGTATGTATTCTTCTTCGTCCGGAATATTCCCCGCCTTTGTTTCTTTTACAGCCATGCCTTTATACTTATCCTTAAGTTCAAGTATTATGCGCTCTGCTTTTTTCTTTCCAAGCCCCGGTATCTTTGTAAGGGCTTCAATATTTTCGCTTCCAATGGCTCGTTTTAACGCGTCTATGGTTATGTTGCCAAGTATGGTCATGCCCGCCTTCGCGCCGATTCCGTTTACCGAAATAAGCATTAAGAACGTCTCTTTCTCCTGCGGGGTTATAAAGCCGTACAATTCCTGCGCGTCTTCCCTGACGTTTAAATACGTGTAAAGCCGCACGGGCGCTTCTACATCTTTTAATTCATAATACGAAGAAGCGGAAATAAATATGCCGTAACCGACCCCGTTTACATCAATAACGGCGTAGTTTTCCGTAAGGCTGTCAATTTTACCTTCCACAAAAGCAATCATCTTATTTCCCCTGATTTATATTTTCAATTTTATAACAGCTTGAACAGCACACCGCTATCGCAAGCGCGTCAGCCACATCATCCGGCTTTGGCACGGATTTCAGCCCTAAAAGAATTTTAATCATATTTTGCATCTGTTTTTTGTCGGCTTTGCCGTAGCCGGTTAATGCCATCTTTACCTGCATGGGCGTGTATTCCCTTATTGAAGCGCCGGATAAAACAGCTGACAGCAGAATTACACCCCTTGCTTCCGCTACGCTTATCGCGTTGGTTACGTTTTTGTTAAAAAAAAGTTTTTCCACCGACACAAATTCAGGTTTATATTCATCAATTATATCAGATAATTCATCGTATATCTTTTTAAGCCTTAAGGCGGGCTCTGTGTTTTTATCCGTCTCTATAAGGCCGTAAGCCACGGCCCTGACAGCGCTTCCCTTTTTTTCAATTACGCCGTAACCGCAGCGGGCGGTTCCCGGGTCTATTCCCAGTATTATCATATGTTCTCCGGAACTTCTGGTTAATATCTGTAAATTCTTTTGACCCTGTCGGATATTCCGGTAAGGATTTCATATGCAATTGTGCCGGCGTCATCCGCCATCTTTTCAATGGGCATAATATTTTTCCCGTCTTTCCCAAAAATAAGCGCCGTATCGCCGGGTTTTACGTTTTTATCGGTTTTTACCACAATAAGGTCCATGCACACGGTTCCAAGCACGGGGCATCTTTTGCCGTTTATCATAACTTCTCCCCTGCCTGATAAGGACCTAAGATACCCGTCGCCGTAGCCTATTGACACGACAGCCGCGTGTTCTTTTTTCCGCGCAGTATACCTTCCTCCGTAGCTTACCTTATCGCCGGGATTAAGCGCCATTGTGTGCGCGACCCTGCTCTTTAAGGTCATTACAGGCAATAATGCTTCTGCATGTTTTTTTTCGCAGTAGGAGCCGTACATCATTATGCCGGGCCTTACCGCGTCAAAATGCGAAAACGGGTATTTTAAAATGGCGGCAGAATTTGCGGCGTGAAAAAAAACGCCCGCGCCTGCCGCTTCTTTTAATGATAAAAGTTCGTCAGACTGCTTTTTTGTCCTTTTATCAGACGCCATATCAGCGTCCGCAAAATGGGTATAAACAGATTCAAGTTTTAAATACCGCGCTTTTTTTATGAAATTTATAAATTCCGGGGCTTTTTGCGGCCTTATTCCAAGGCGGTTCATTCCCGTATTTATTTTAAGGTGCACTTTGATTATTTTTTTAGCCGATTCCGCCTTTGCGGATAAAAGGCGCAGAAGGCCCATGTTATATATTGAAGGTTCCAGCCCGTAATGTATAATTTCAGGTATCTCTTCCTTATAGAAACCGCCAAGTATTATGATGCCGGCATCAATGGAGTTTTCTTTTAAACCCGCCCCTTCGTTTACCCTTGCGACAGCAAGCCTTTTTACTCCCAGATTTTCGGTAAGGTGCGCGCATACTTCCCCGGCGCCGTGGCCGTACGCGTTGGCTTTTACAACCGGAATCACTTCACGCCCGCCCGACAGCCTGCCCGCAAGCAGGTAGTTGTGCGACAGCGCGGCCATATCTATTTCGGCCCACGCCGCGCAGGCAAAATTTTCCCGCATCAGTTAAAGGCCTCGTCATTTTGCAGTTCTGTGGTCTCCTCAAAGCATGTAAGTTCCGGAAGGAACAAGACAGGCTGTGTCAGCGTGGGGCCGTTACGGTTTTTGGCGATAATAAGACGGCAGCGCCTTACTTTTACAAAACGCTCGGCGCTTCCCTGCTGTTCCACGCCTTCGGTGTCCTTTTCATCCTCGCGGTCAATAAAGATTACAACGTCCGCGTCCTGTTCTATGGCGCCGCTTTCGCGCAGGTCGGAAAGTTTGGGTTCAATCCTCTTGCCGCTTTTTGTGCGGTCCCTTTTTTCCGATTCGCGGTTTAACTGCGACAGCGCAATGACAGGAATGTCGGTTTCCCTTGCCATGGCCTTCATCGCCCTTGAAATGGTGGATATCTGCTGCTCGCGCGATTTAATGGAAGCATCCGGTTTTACCAGCTGCATGTAGTCAATTATTATCAGGTCAAGCTTCTTGCCTTCCCTTTTCAACTGCGACATTATCGTGCGCACCTTGGCGCGCATTTCAAATACCCCGTTGTCGTCCGTGTCAATAAACATCCTTGTTTCGGACAACACGCCCGCGGCTTCAAGTATCTTCTGTTTTTCTTCCTTGGTCATATACTTGCCGGTCCTTATTTTCTGTATGCTTACCCTGGAACCTGTCGCAAGCATCCTTCGTATAAGGTCCTCCGCGCTCATTTCAAAACTGAAAAACAGGATGTTCTTCTGTTTTCTTGTGGCAAGCCTGTGCGCGATGTTTAAAACAAGCGATGTTTTTCCCAAAGACGGCCTTGCGGCCACAATTACAAGCGAACCGCCGGTGAGTCCGGACGTGGCTTCGTCTATTTTTTTATAGCCTGTTTCAAGGCCTATAAGCTCGTCCTTCATCCTTCCCATTTCATCCATCTGCACGTATACATCATGGATCATTTCTTTCACTTCGCGCAGCGAACCCCTGCTTTTTTCGGTAATGGAAAATATCTTGTTTTCCGCGGATTCAATTATCTCCCTTGAAGGTTTTTCCTCGTCAAAAGCGTGTTCAAGAATTTCCGCGGAAATGCCTATAAGTTTTCTTAAGTCTGATTTTTCACGGATAATCTTCGCGTAATCTTCCACGTGCATCCACGTGGGCATAAGGTTTGAAAGGTCGGAAATATAAGAAGCGCCGCCCACGTTTTCAAGGTCGCCGGAACGGTTAAGTTTGTCAATGACCGTAAGGCTGTCAATGGCGCTTCCTGTGGCCTGAAGTTCAAACATAGCCGAATAAATTTTCATATGCTTATTGTCATAGAAATCTTCAGCCGTTATTATGGGTATGACCACGTCTATGGCCTGGCCGCGAAGAAGTATGCTGCCAAGCAAAGACTGCTCCGCCTCCGTGTTCTGCGGAGGCACTTTTCCCTGCGCTGTGTTGTCTGCCATTACCGGCCCGCCTTTGCCTTACTTGTTTCCGGCTTCTTTTACAACCCAGACCACTATATTGGCTTCTATGTCGCCTTTAAGTTTTACCTTAACGGCAAAGTTGCCGACTTCTTTGATATGGGATTCCATTTTGATGTTGGATTTGTTAACGTCATAACCCGCGGCTTTAACAGCATCCGCCACATCAGCTTCTGTAACAGAGCCGAACAGTTTGTCGTCCGCCGATGCTTTTTTCTTTATTGTAAATTCCTTGCCTTCAAGCTGTCCCGCTGTTTCTTTTAATTTGTCCTTTTTTGCTTCCAGCTTAACGGAGCGCCTCTTCATCTCTTCCTGAATTGCTTTTAAGTTCTTTTCCGAAACCGGCATGGCCAGATTCTGGGGAAAAAGAAAATTTCTTGCATATCCGTCTGTTACTTTAACAAGGTCTCCGGCGCTTCCCAATTTTTTTACATTTTCTTTTAATATAACTTCCATGATTACCTCCGAACAGTTTTTTTATCCTTTTATGTTGATTACTCCGGCCTTTCTGAAATTAAACCATGTGTCAAGCGCTCCCGCTGCAATAAGCACGGAAGATATTACCGGCATAAAAACAACAGCCATGTAAACCATAAACTTAACAAAGCCCGGCATGCCTTTTTTTTCCATAAAGAAAGTGATGACCGCAAGCCCTATAAGAAAGTACAGGTTTCCAAGTACAAACAGCGTATTTATTGCCGCCGCCTGAACACTTTCATCCTGAAAAAACCGGCTTCCCGCGATTACAGCAAGCGATGCCACGGTCAGCCACATTACTTTAAGGTCAAGCCTCCAGAACGCAAAAGGCGTCATTTCATGCTCTATGCCAAATCTTTTCTGCGCGTATGCCCTTGTGAACATGTAATTTAAAAACACCACAAAAAGCGCGCTTAAGAACATCCATGCCGGCGCCGTCTTTACCACAAGCAGTTCCACGCGTTTCTGCGCGGCCTGAATGTCAGCTTCAGGCAGTCCGGCTTTTCTCTGGCTTTCCATTGCAATTTCAACGCTTTTTTTAAGCTCGCGGTTAAGATAATCTTTCATGTCATGTCCGGCGGAAATTTTAAGCCCTAAATACATGGCAAGAACCGCGCAAACAACAAACATCATGCCAAACGATATCACCCTTAACCAGCCAATCCGCTTTTTTATCAGCCCCAGCATAAAAAAATCAAGGGCGCCAAAAAATAAAAAAATCAGTACAAGGCTTGACAGGAAAAAAAGTATATCGCCGGCCATTATCTGGTTTATTCAGCCGTAAAAGGCAGAACTCCCGCTTCCCTTGATTTTTTAACAGTCCTGGTAACGGTGCGCTGGTGTTTCGCGCAGTTGCCGGTCACCCTTCTTGGTATTATCTTTCCCCTCTCTGTGATAAATCCGCGCAGAAAATCAACGTCTTTATAATCAACGGTATCTTTTCCAGCGGTGCACAGTTTGCACCTTTTCTTTTTAGCCCTTTTAAAAACAAAATTCCTTTTCATTCCGCCTGCCGGTTTCATTGCCATTTATATATCCTCCTGAATCTCTGTATGTTTTTTATTTTTTTAGAACGGGGCGTCATCCCCGCCGGAAGGGGCACCGCCCGGCGCGTCAGCGCCCTGCGTGTCATCTTCTCCCGCAAACTCTTCGTCTTTTTTACCTTTTCTGTCAAGGAACTGCACCCTGTCAGCCACAACTTCCAGAATGCTGTTTTTCTTTCCGTCATCCGATTCCCAGCTTCTGGACTGCAGCCTGCCTTCAATAAATACGGCAGAGCCTTTTCTTAAATATGTGTGGCAGCTTTCAGCCTGCTTGCCCCACACGACAACGTTCACAAAACAAACTTCGTCTTTCTTCTCCCCCGTCTGCGTCGTGTATGAACGGTTGACAGCAAGCCTTATGTTGGTAACAGGCTGTCCTGTCTTTACGTACTTTATTTCCAGGTCCCTTGTAAGGTTTCCCATTAAAAGCACCCTGTTCAGATTAGCCATGCCGCATACCTCCCTTTTATCTCTTTATTCCTGATCCGCTCCGCCTTCGGGCGTTTCCGCGGGTGCATCAGCCGGTTTTACGGCGGCAGTATCCGCAGCGGGTTTCTTTGGCTTTCTTACCTTAACTTTTTTCATCTTGATCACAACTTCGTTGGAAATCATAAACCTGATGATTTCTTCGGTAAGCCTTAATTTTTCCCTTACGTCAATAACCTGCTTTTCTTCAACTTTGAATTTTATGTAGTAGACAAAAGCATCCTTAAACTTCTTCATGTAAAAATGAAGTTTCTTTTTTTCAGGCGCTTTTTCCTCTATCACTTCACCCTTAAGGTCATCCAAAGTCTTTTTTACTTTGCCCAGAACACCTTTAATTTCCTCTTCCGTTAAAGTCGGCCTTAAATACACAATAGCTTCATACGTCCTCATGCAAAAACTCCTTTCGTTTCATAAAAATGGTTTATCGGCAGACATGATAATCCGCCTTAAAGCAATAAATAAATCCGATAAATCCGCGTGTTTTTAGATGGAAAACACCCGTCTTTATCAAGCCGGATTAATCCGGCTTCGCAAGGTTCCGCGAAAAAAGCATCCCAGAACGCACCTGTAATACGTAAAAGGGCATACTTTTACCGTGGGAAGATAAAATATCACACAGGAAAGGGTTTGGCAAGGGTAATTTTCCAAAAAGTCATAAAGCAGTCAGCGGCCTGCTAACCGGATACTATTTTATTCACAAATTCCGGAAGGACAAACGCCGATTTATGCAGGTATTCATTATAATATAAGGTTCCAAGCCTGCCATACTTTACCTTTCTTACCACGGAAGGTTCAAAAGTGTCGGATACACAGGTGAAGCTCCAGCATCCTCCGGGGTAAAACGGCACATGGGCAAGGTAAAGCCTTACATAGACAAAGATATCCCGTAAACCCGCGTGAAGTTTTTTAATAAATTCAGCGTCATAAAAAGGGCTCTGCGACTGTGTGGCAAAAACGGCGTTCTTTTTAAGCGCCCTTTTCAGCGAAAGATAAAAATCACGGGAAAAAAGCCCTTCGCTTATCTGCGACGGGTCCGTGCAGTCAATAATGGCCGTGTCATAAAAATTCTCTTTCTTCTTAACGTATTCAACGCCGTCTTCGTAATAAGCAGAAACTCTTTTGTCGTTTTCGTCATACCACATTTTTTTAAGATGTACTCTTGACGCATCCACAACGTCTTTGTCAATTTCAACAAAGTCAACCTGCTTAACGCAATCATGCTTTAACACTTCCCTTACAATACCGCCGTCTCCGCCGCCTATTACAAGCACGTTTTCCGGGCACGGATGCGCGGACAAAGGGACGTGCGTAAGCATTTCGTGGTAAGTAAACTCTTCCCTTTCGGTCAGCATTACAATATCGTCAAGCGTCAAAATTCTGCCGTGGCTTTGGCTTTCAAACACTTCTATATCCTGAAACTTTGATTTTTTGCTGAAAATCCTTTTTTTTATCCTGTACGAAACCGCCATATCCCTGTCAATCTCTGTAACCCATTTATCACCGTCCCCGGAAAACGCCGCCGCGTTAAAAGCCGGCGGCGTTTTGTGTCTGTTAAGTATCTCAACTGTTTTTTCCATTTCAGCCTCCCTTATACCATGCCGTCAGGCATATTTTCTTCTTCCGCTTTCTTCCTTGCCAGGACATAGGTGGGCTCTCCGTAATCCCAGAAGCTTACCTCTTTTACTTCCCAGCCTTTGTCCGTGTACTTTTTAACTTCATTCTTGCACCCTATAAAAAGATCCGTATTTTTAAATTCAAGTCCGTTTATTTTTTTCATGGCACACCTCCGTTTTTTTATTCCGTTTTCAGGCCATATTCCGGCAGGCTTTTCAACTTAACCTTTGTTCCTTCAGGCCGTTTAGGAATTTTTTCAGAAGATACTTTTCCGAAAGGCTCATGTAGATAAACTCAATTGATTTTTCGTAAACCTCCGTGCCCTTCACCCTTTTTAAACCGATTACTTCCCCGATAAGCGTGACCGTGTTGTTTTCATCGCAGGGAATATTCACAAGAATCATTTCGCCTTTTTTAAGCCCCTGATCATCGCGGATTTTCATCCCCTGCGGATTAAGCGCAAGCGGAGTGCCCCTTCTTAACGCGCCTTCTTTGTTCACATCATCAATACGGGAAAATGACACAACTACATTTTCCGGAATTGTTTTTGTTTTTAACCCGTTTGTAAAAATTTCAGTTACCATCATGGCTGTCCCTCCTTGATTTTTTAGGCGGGTTTTCAGGAAAGGGACGGCACCGTACCGCCGGACGGTATGCCGTCACTTGTACATTCAGGGTTTTCCATGGCATACCTCCTTTCGGTTTTTGTTATAAAATAAAAAATCCGGAATTTATGAACCTTTGCGGTTTATAAATTCCGGATTACTTTTCAATTAGTCTGCGGTTTCCCGCTTACTCTCTGCCCAGTCTTCCGCTCTGTGTCAGCTTGCGCTTCATTTGTATGTATTATACCTTAATAAAAATTTATGTCAACCCGTTAAAGCTTAATCACGCCCGCAAATCATATTCTGTTTTTCAGAATGAAAATTTTGTCTGCAGCATATATTTATTGTCCTGTTTTGCGCCTTTTAATTCAGCCGGCATTTCAAGTTCATAATTCAGCTGCAAAAGCAGATTGGCGTTTACAATGTAACTCACCCCGGCAAAATACGTATTTACAGTGTCGTCAGAAGCTCCGGTATCGGGGTTCCACGTGTCAAACCTCAGCGCGGCGCTGACAGTATCCGTCATTTTGTAACCGGCAAAAAAACTGTAACCTTCCGCCGTCCCTGATTTTCCCGCGGAAGTTTCCCTGTCAGCTATAAGATACTGAACAAAACAATCTACAGGGCCTGTCGTATACCTGATAAACGCGGAGCCGTTTATATCAGTTTCCCTGCTGTCATAAGGCTGATCCGCGTAAACCGATACCCTGGCATAAAGTTCCGGCAGCGGCTTTATTCCCGCGCTTGCGCCGCCGGCTTTTCCTTTGTTTACTTCAACAGATTTATAACCGCTTCCGTTAACAGCATATATCTGATAATCCACATTAAGTACTTTGACATTCCCGTACAGCCCCAGCCCCATATCACACACCTTAACAAGGCCTTTTCTTACGTCCATTGAATAACCAATAAGCGGATAACTCCAAACATCATTCATTCCAAAAGCCAGCACCTGCATGCCCGCCCTTGCGGTCAGCCCGTCAAAAAATTTGTAGTCAACAGCAAGGACTTTCACCCATATTCCAAAATCTATGTTTTCCTGGGCGCCGTCAACGTTTACAATGTCAAGAATAAGCATCCCTGATACTTTCTCATCCACCGCCATATCCCACTTAAGGTAATTCCTTTCAACGGCGGCTCCGCTTGAAACAAAATCCGTACCCGCATATTTAGCAGTATACCTTAACCAGTTATATCCTGAAAATTTAACCTCCGCGGAAAACAATAAACCGGCTGAAACCGACACAAAAAACAACGCTAATACAAAAATTTTTCTCATCATCGCCTCCTTTATTAAAAATCCTTAAGGTCTTCGTCCCCGTCAAAGGGTATTATTTTCCTTGGATCTTCCGCAGGCATAACGCTTTTAATTATTGGTTTTGAAAGGGTTAAAGGTTTGTTTATCTTTGCCTGCGGCCGGGTTTCAACAGGCGTTTTATTTATCTTTGCCGCCGCCTGCATTTGAGTATGCGGTATATTTATCTTTAACGCCTCCTTATAAACGGGCCCGGTTTTTCTTTTAGCAGCAAGTTCAAGCCTGTTTTTTTCTTCAGCCTTGGCCTTTTCAATAATATCATTTTCGCCTATAACATTCGCAAGAGTCACAACCATATCGTTTAACTCCGCGGACTGAGACGACAGTTCCTCGCTGGCGGACGCGGACTCTTCCGCATTTGCCGAATTTCTCTGCGTAACCTTGTCCATTTCGCCTACGGCGGAATTTATCTGCTTTATCCCTTTTGCCTGTTCTTCGCTTGCCGCGGATATTTCTCCGGATAACGCGCTGACTTTTGCCACGCTTGACGCAACTTCCGCAAGTATCATCTTCACTTCTTCCGATGATTTCACTCCGTTTTCAACGTTTTTCAGCGAATTTGCTATTATCTCGCCGGTTGTTTTTGCCGCTTCCGCGCTGCGCTTTGCAAGGCTTCTGACCTCTTCAGCCACCACCGCGAATCCCTTGCCTGTTTCGCCAGCCCGCGCCGCTTCAACCGCCGCGTTTAACGCAAGCAGATTTGTCTGAAACGCGATTTCGTCAATTGTTTTTATAATCTTAACCGTTTCATCTGACGCTTTTTTTATTTCAATAATTGAAGAGGCCATTTTATTCATCGCGTTAATTCCGCTGTCCGCTATACTCTTCGCGCTTATTGCTTCGGCGCTGGCTTTTTTGGTATTCTCCGTATTATTCGCAATCATTGAAGTTATTTCTTCAAGCGAAGACGCGGTTTCTTCAATTGAAGCGGCCTGTTCCGATGCTCCCTGGGCAAGGTCCTGGCTGGCCGCGGCTATCTGCCCTGACGCCACATAAACCTGATCAGCGCCTCCGGAAAGGGATTTTATGGTTTCTATAACAGGCCTTGTAATTGACCTTGAAAGGAAAAAGGCCGCGCTAAGCGAAATAATTACAATCAGCACAAGCGCCGCAAATATCCCTGTAATTGCGGCGGATATTTCTTTTTGTACATCATCGGTATATGTTCCGGTGCCTATTATCCAGTCCCACTCTTTAACATATTTTATAAAGGATACTTTCGGTTCGGCTTTATCACCCGCTTTTCCGCTTTTAATCCATTTGTAATTTATAAAACCTTCGCCTGATGAAAGCGCTATTTTATTAAACTCCTGAAAAAGTTTCTTGCCATCAGCGGTGGTATAATCAAATACACCCCCCGGAACATACCAGCCGGGCTGAACGTCTTTTCCCTGCGGGTGCATTAGCATCTGAGGTGATGTGTCATTTATCCACACATAATCTCCGTTTTGAAACCTTATGCCGCGAAGGGCTTCCATCGCAAGGCTCTTTGCCGTTTTTTCATCAAGCTGTTTTTCCTTATACTGTTTTAAAAATGATTCAACCACATAAACCGCGGTCTGAACAACCTTCTTTGTATTCTCATTTTTCGCTTCAATCATGGCTTTTCTTTGCGCATCAAGAGTCCTTAAATTCAGGTAGCCAAATACAATTATTATTCCAAGGCAAAGCAGTATGATTTTTGCGGATAACTTTAAATTTTTCTTCATTATTTACCTCCGATATGATATTTGATATATTTGATAAATAATAAGCAAATACCATGCCCATTTTATTTCTGTTTTTTCTTTTAAAATAAGCAGTTTATAGGTTCAAAAAGATGGAGTCTGTATGTTATTTGTTTCACTTATGAGAAAGTGTTTCATTTATGAAACACATCATGCCGTATTATATTTAAACATTTTCCCTTAAACTATCACGCGCCTTAGAGATTCAGCCCTTTTCTTATCATCATAACAGCTATTGCAGCAAGTAAAAGCGCCATTATTCTTGATACCGCCAGCACTCCGGTATTTCCTATCGCCTTAATTATCCTCCCTGAAAAACTAAGCACTATAACGGCTATTAATACATTTATAACAACGGACGTTATGGTCGGAATGATGCCGTACTGCGCGGTCAGTATAAGGCATGTTGTCAATACACCCGGCCCCACTATCAAAGGTGTTCCAATGGGCACGGCTCCCATTTCTTCCGCAGTACCGGCGTGTTTGGCAATATTAAAAATATCCCTTAGCGCGATAAGAAAAAGTATGATGCCGCCGGCAATCATAAAATCATTTACAGTAATGCCAAGTACGGCAAATATCCATTTGCCGATAAAAATAAAAACAAGCGCAAGTGTGACCCCTGTTATAAACGACTGGGTAAGCACTTTTTTGATTTCCCTGTTTCCCATTTCCCTTGTAAGCGATATAAATATCGGCAGAAGCCCTATAACATCCACAGCAACAAAGACCGGAATAAAAGCAAGCAGATATTCTTTAAACATGGCGTTTCTCCTTTAATATCAGATAATGTATCCGCGGTTATTACGCGGTAAATACCAGGCATTCCTGTTTTACAGGGTCAGCGTGAAGGTATATTTTTTTATCAACAGATTCAATTACCCTTAAAACTCCGCCGTAATTTTTTTCGCCCGGAAACATTTGGCCAAAGCTGTCCGGCAGGGCCTGCAGCAGTTTTTCGTTGAAGATATTGCCTTTAAGGCTGTCAAAAAAACCTATGTACAGGATGTTCATCTCCACAAGGTCGTTAAAAAAATGCGTGCCCATGGAAAGGTCCGGCGTAAGGCCTTCGTGCATTTTTCCTATTTCGCAGATTACAGAAGCCGTATTAATCTCCGAAAAAGCCGCCGGCACCCCAAGCTGCACCATTCTTGTACCCCACCTTCCCGGCCCTATCAGCATTATATTCCTTCCCGCTTCTTCTTTATAGTGCGCGGCTTTGCCCACCAGCCTTGCCGCCGCGTACCTGTCCTGTTCAGGCAGCATTCCGTAAACCTCCGGCACCACATAAATTATCCTGTCAACAGCCATTGTCCTTCCCTGGCCCACAAGCCCGCCTTTTGATTTAAGGATTATTTTCTCAGGGGAAGGCGACGGCAGAACCGCGGAAAGGGCGCCGGCTTTCTTCACGCTCTGCGGCCTGCACTGAAGCAGGTTTATCCTGTACCTGCCTTCCCTGTCAAAATTCGCCGTGAACTCAATATCAACCTGGCTTCCGTAATTATCCCTTAATATGCGGAGCATATCCCCCATATCCTTAATAAATTCAGTGCCCGATAAAACACGGTCAAAATTTATCACCCTGTATCTGACTCCGTTATATTCCTTTTCCGCAGAAAACATTTCCGGATTCAGCCCCGGATTCTCTTTTAAGATATCCGTGAAGTATTCCGTCTTCAGCGTGTTGTTCCGGATATCCAGCACATCCGCCCTTTTTTGCGTGAATTTTACCGTCTCCGCCTGATTTCCTTCCGGCCTTTTGTCAGGGGCATTTACAGCCACTATCCTTGTGTAATCATCATCATGCCGGTCCACGGCCCTGGTGCCAAGGCCGTATACAAGGCGCAAAAGCCCGGCTGAAGGGTCAATGGCTTCGTCCCATTTATATGAATTATAGGAAAAACCCACGCCCGCAAGCTGCGGCATGAATATATTGTCATATCTTGCGCCGGATACCCTCTGCACAAGAAGCGCCATCTGCTCGTCCATATCCAGTACATTGCGCTTTGCCCTGTAAGCCAGCGCTTCTTTGGACATAGTGCTTGCGTATACTATTCTGACGGCATTTAAAAATTCATCAAGCCTCTGTTCTTTTGTCCCGCTGTTCACGCAGAATATGCTTTCATATTTGCCTGAAAAAGCGTTGCCAAAATTATCTTCAAGAAGCGAACTGGAACGCACAATAACAGGCGCCTGTCCAAAATAGTCCAGCATGTCGGAAAATCTCTGCTTTTCACTTTCCAGAAAACTGCCGTTTAAAATAAGATTTTTTGCCTCTTCAAGCCGTTCATATACAGTGGCCGGATTTTTCTGTTCCTGCCTGATGTGCCAGCATCCGTTCCTTACAAGATAGGAATAAAATACATCCGAACCAATATAAAACGAATCATGTTTTTCAATTATGTTTTCATATTTTGGAAAATATTTTTTCAGTATCGCGTGTGCCAGAAGCATGCCCGCGGCCTTTCCGCCAATCATTCCGCTGCCGATGGTGCGTTTCCATATATGTATAAGCTCCGGAAGGTCAATAAACTTTTCAGCCATTTCCAGAATCCTGAGGTCATTTGAAAAAATCTGTTTTAACTGCCTTAAAAAAACAGTTTTTACGGTATCCAAAGAACACTCGCCGCGCCTGCAGGATTCAATTACGTCTTCGGATTCAATAAAAAGCCTGTCCCAAAGCCCCAGCGCCCTGTTAGGCGCTGACTGCAGCCCATACCACGGCTCCGAAGCTGATATTTCGGCAATATCCGAACTGTTCATCAAAGGCAGAAAATCTTCGCCTGCGCGTTCGTGCAGCATAAACATGTCCGGAGAATATCTGCCGTCCACTTTAACGGGCTGAATGTATTCCCTGCCGTCCCTGCTGTAAATATCAAGTATCAGCTGGGTTGTCTTTGTAATGGCCCTTGTTGCGTGGTAAGAATTTATATTGCTTGTAACAACAAAATACGCTATACATTTCATCTTTAAAAGTCTGGGGCAGGTCAGAATAAAGAAGTTTTCTATCATGCTTTCGCTGAAGTGTTCAACCGCAAGTTCAGAAAGCGAATCAAAAATATAATAAGCGCCGTTTCCGGTTTTGCTTATCTCATCGTGCATGCCGGATATGAATTTTTCAAAACCTTCCCTGGGATTTAACACGCATACCCGCGCGCCGTCGGCTTCGGAAACAAAAGGAGCGTGCCCCGCAAAGCGAAAATAAACAAGAGGCCTGTCATTCTTTTTCGCGTACGCGCAATAGGGTTTTACATATGGGAGAAAATGTTCCAGCACATCAGTCTGCCAGACAATATTATCTCCGGGAATTATTCCGTTTAATATATTATCCAGTCCCGGTATTCCGGTGCTGTCCTGCATTATCTTCCTCCACCGTCAATTGATTTTAACCCTTTTACCGGCACGCTGTTTTAATATGCTTATGGCTTTAGGATCGGCGCCGTTTGCCAGGCAGTACGACAAAGGGGTCGCCTCCCCGCTTATTTTTTCATAAGGGTCAAAAAAACACTTGACCAGTACGGATAAGACCCTGTAATTCCGGTCAAAAGCCGCTTTAACAAGCGGAATTTCCCAGCTGTTTTTAACATCATACTTTACCCGCCTCTTTGTAAGCCCCGCGGAATTTAAAGCGTAAAGCATAACCGTGTCATTGTTATCCGCAAGCATTGCTATGGCCGCGTATTGCTCTTTTGTATAAAATTCCGAATCTGTAAACCCGGCTCCGTTTTGCATAAGCTGTCCGGCAAGCGCTCTTTTTTTCAACAGGATAGCGAATGTGATAAAATCACCGCCCGCCTTTTTTAAAAACTTTTTATTGCGCATTATTTTATCCAGTACAGGTTCATTGCAGCCGGTTACCGCGCTTTCAAAGACTTTAAGCGGTTCTTCTTTAACAAGCCCGCTGTATCCCCGCAGCAGAACCTGACCAAATAAAGGTTCATTCTGCGCGTTCTGCAGGTCAAGGATAGAGAGTTCTTTCTCTTCTTCATTCAGATAAATAACACCCTTTAAACAAATATCCGGTTTATGTTTTAAAACCGCGGCGCCCGCCTTTAAACTTCCGGCAGCCAAAGCGCACAGAATAAGCGGCGCTTTAATATTCTGCCTGAACAGCAGTACATAATTCGGATCAAATCCCGCGTCCAGAACAGCCGTCATCTTCACTTCATCGTCATTGTTAATAAAGGCTTCAAGTTTTTCATCCGCAAGGCGCCGGTTTAAGCCGTTAAACCTTTCACTTAAAACCTGTTTCAATATCACAGTAAACTGCCTTCCCGCTTTTTCTTTAACATCAGTATATAAAGCCAAATCGCTGTTGTCATAGGCAAAACTTAACAATTCATGAAAACTTCCGGCTCCGCTTTTCAGCATCATGGCCGCAGTGTTTTCATGTCCGCTTTTCAGCGCTTCCATGACAGCTGTGTTAAGCCCGGAATCAGCCTTTCCAAGAAGGTATTTAACCGCATCTTCACGCCCTGATGATGCCGCCATTTTAAGGGCGTCCGGAACATTATTTGCCCCCCTGCGAAGCAGATACTTAATTACATCAAGGTTTCCCTGCCCGGCGGCTTTAAGCATTGCCACGTTAAAAAATTCCGCTCCATTTTTCACGGCGTCTTTTACCGCGTCCAAATCCCCTTTTTCCGCGGCTGTTATCAGTTTCTCATCTTCAGTCAAGTTATCACCTTATACTTTTTTACTTATTGTTATTTCCGGCAAATTCACGCAAAACAAGCAATGAATTCTTTGTTTCCGCTTTAACCAGACCCATATCACGCGCCATCCAGCAGCTTCCTGTCATAGGATTATTATCAATAAGATTCCTGTTTACCCGCGCGCTGATATGATAAGCGGGCACGGTGTTGCCGTTTATTGCCACTTCATCAATTCCTTTATTCTCAATATCAGCCGTAATTTTTGCTTTAATGCTTATTATAGCAAGGGCCTTTACCTTTACATTTCCTTCATATTTCCATTTTTCGCCTTCCCGCACCGGAAACACAAGAATATTTGCCTCTTTTTCAAGTTCAAGCGTGACATAAATAAAACTTAACACCGGCAGGTTCATCTGCGCCGCTTTGACCCAGACTCCCTGCTCATCAGAACGGACAAAACATTTTATTCCCTTTGACGGGACTTCATACAGAGAATACAGCTTACCGCCGTATTCTTCAGTTTTATCAACAACCGCCTGAACATCGCCCTTTTTCTTTGCCTCTTTTTTATTAAAAAGGCTGTAAGTCCACTTCAACCCCGGCTCAAGCGGGCAGAAATCGGCCGGGCTTTCCTGCGCGGCCGTAAACGAAAAACAAAAAATAACAGCCGCCGCTGTCAGCATTACTTTTTTTATCAGGACCGATGTTTTCATTTACCGTATGCCAGCCCTTTTTCCATAATAAAATCAAGTATCTTTGATTCAAACTTTTTCTTAAATCCATTAAACTTATCGTCAATTTCCTCAAACATCAAATTGTATTCTTCGCTTTCCCAGCTGTTTATTATTTCATTGCGTTTTTCAATATCAGGCATAATACCGCCGGGGAAAAGGGCGTTTATCTTTTTTAAAAGTTCAACCGGCTGTGTAAACCCTATTTTTTCAAGGTCTGCCAGCGTGTCGTCCATGTGGTCAGCGCACTCATTATAATAAAAACTTATTATGCCGCTTTCCGCCTGTTCCATCAAAGTATGGCAGTTAAACCAAACGCGTTCGTCCGGCGATAACGATGCATAATCCGCATCCGCTTTTTGCGACAGCGCTTCCCATTCATCCTGAAAATCAATAAGTTTTTTCAATTTTTTCTCCTTTCTCCTGTCTAATATCTCCTGTCTAATCTCACCAGTGCGGCTGATTGCCTATTTCAATCCCCGTTACATCTTCCGCGGTCATAACCGCCATAAAAGCCTTTGGGTCGCTTTCCAACACTGAACGTTTCAAATACGCGATTTTCTTTTTTTCAACAACAGAATAAAGTATCTTCTGCCTGGCGCCTTTATAACCGCCCGTCCCGTCAATTACGGTAAATGCAAAATGTTCATTTTTCATATGCTCCGCTATTGCGTCTGATTTTTCCGACATTATAAGCACGGCGCGCCTGTGGGCAAAACCGTGAAATGTTTTATTCGTGACATACATATTTATAAAGATATAAACCAGAGTGTACAAAACATTTTCAAAGGGGAAAATAAACGCCATAGAACCCACAATCACGGTATTAATCAGCATAGATGAAGTGCCTATGGGCATCCCCGTAAGTTTGTTTATTATTATGTACAGGACATCCGCTCCGCCCGCAGAACCGTAGGAACGCAGTGAAATGGCAAGGCCAATACCCGAAAGCCCGCCAGCTATGACGGCGCACAGCATTTTATCCTTAAGATAAAATTCAAACGGCATAAAGCCCAGTATCAGCGTGTAAATACCCATTCCGATCAGCGAGTAAACCGTAAACCTTCTGCTGACAAATTTTAAGGAAAGGATGAATATGGGTATATTTATCAGCAGGTATATTACTCCAAGCGGCAGGACATCTGTTTTATACGATATCATAAGCGCCACGCCTGTCGCGCCCCTTGAAATGAATTCCTGCGGCACAAGAAAGGCTTTTATGGCAAAAGCCGTTATAAGGCTTCCCGCGGTTATCAGGAAAATATTATACGCCGCGTCTTTTATTTTCTTTCTCATGGCAGCTCCCTTTTTCTTTTTATTATAGCATAACATTTTTTTTAGTCCACCCGCGCTTGTGTGATGATGGATGCGGGTTACAGCTTCCGCCCGAGGTATGAAGCCGTATTTACAGAACAAAGCGGCGCTGTCCTTTCGCCCATGCTTTTGTTATAATAACAAAAATCAGACAGGGAGATAAAATATGCAGCCGGAATCATCAAAAGAATTTTTAACAGAGCTTGTAAAAATACCTTCGGTTAACCAGTACATAACACAAAAACCATGCCCGGAAGCGCCTGTCGGGAATTATATAAAGGAAACCGCGCTTTCTTTCGGGCTTCAAGCCCGTTTCCTTGAAGTGCCCGGCTGCGCGCCAAATTTGCTTGTAACAAAAGAATTTAACAGCAGAAATCCCTGGATAATTTTCGCGTCCCATATGGATACCGTATCCGCGGACGGGATGGACTTTGACCCGTTTTGCGGCGCTGAAAAAGACGGGCGTATACTTGGCAGGGGCGCCTGCGATGACAAAGGGTGCATTGCCGCTTCCCTTTGGGCGTTAAAAGAACTGCAGCCGGAAAATACATGTAAAAATAACATAGCGCTTCTGTTCACAGTGGATGAAGAACAGCAAAGAAGCGGCGCTTTGGCCTTCTGTCAGACTTATCTTTCAGCGCTTGGTTTTAAACCTTCCGGAATAATTGTTGCAGAACCTACATCCTTAAAGCCCATAGTGGCGCACGCCGGAATAGGACACTTTTCCGTCAATGTCAAAGGAAAATCAGCGCACGCTTCAACGCCTTTTAAAGGCAGGTCCGCAATAAAAGATATGATAAAAGTGATTGATGTTCTGGAAAAGGATTATATAGGAAAACTGGCCGCAACCGACCCTTTATGCGGCAAGGCTCAATGCTCCATTAACATGATTAACGGCGGGCGCCAGATAAACGCCGTCCCTGACGAGTGTGTTATACATGTGGACCGCAGGGTAATGCCGGGAGAAAAAACCGAAGAAGTTATTCCGGAAGTTGAAAAAGTCCTGGAAAAATTAAAAAAATCCGACCCTCTTATTTCCTTTACAGTGTCACCACAATGCAGGGACAATCCCCTGCATCAGGACTTAAACCATCCTTTTATAAAAAGCGTTTTAAACAGCCTTACAAAACAGGGGCTTGACGCCGCGCCAAGGGGCGCCGCTTTTGCCACAGACGCCGGAGCTTTCAGCGCGGCCGGAATTCCATGTGTGGTAATAGGGCCGGGCGAAGCCGGTATGTGCCACACGGCAAATGAATCAATGGGAATAAACGAACTTGAGCAGGGCGTAAAAGTGTTTAAAGCGCTGATGCGGGATATTTAACGCCTTTATGTGTTAAATTATTTCTTTTATTGCCTCAAAAGAATATTCCGGATTAAAAGCGTTTTTAAGTCCCGTTAAATCTTCGGTGCATTCATAAGGCAGTACAAGTATATATACTGCGCCGGTATAATCAGATGAGAAATTTATAGTGCTCATCGTGCCGCCGCCTGCCGGATCATTTCCGCAATTCGAAAAGCAGTCGTCATTAAACGCGTAAGCATTGGAGGTTATATCGGCAAAATCACCGGTTGTTAATGCAGCCTTGCCCGCAGCGGTCAGCAGAACCATATAAGTGTCCGTGTACTCAAAGTCATTTGGATTTTGCGAAACATCAAAGGTCCTGAATATATAATCGCTGCCGTTTGTTACGTTTACCTTAAACCAGTCCCTGTCGCAGACCCCGTCAAACGTCAGCCCTGTTATTGAAGAATCAACCGAAATTGCAATGGCAAGATCAGGCGTGCTGCCGTCCGGTTCTGCCGCGGGAGTGCTTGGCGCTTTTTTATTGCAGGAAAATAAAAACACGCAAAGCGCCGTCCACGGCAAAATCAATGTATTCCCTGTCAGCGTCTTCAAGCCTGTCATAGGACTTTTTCTTTAACAGCTGCATATAGCTGGAAACCATCCTTAAAGGCTCCTTTAAATCGTGCGATACCACGTACGCGAACCTCTCCAGGTCAACATTTGACCTTTCAAGGTCTTTCATTGTTTTTTCAAGCCCCTTTTCAGCGTCTTTCTTTTCCGTAACATCGTTTACCACGTAAAGGAAGCCAAGCTTCTCTCCTGTCTTTTCAACAAGAGAACAGGAAACATTCAGCACCCTTTCACCGCCGCCGCGTATTTCCGTATTGTCAAACTTTTCCCCCGACATTATACCCGTCAATAATTTTTCATCTTTCAACACTTCATTAATCACGCTTTTTCCGGGTTCTAATCTGCGTCCAAGCATGCGCTCGGCCTGCGTATTTGCCTGTATAATGACGCCCCCGGTATCGGTGAGCACCAACCCCTCATCAACGGATTCCAGAATCCTGTCCGCAAGCTGTTCGGCGTTGATTTCAAAGAAATCATACTTACCCGCCGCATAAATGATACCCGATACAAAAATAAGAAATACAAGATTTGCCTCAAGCGCCACGTGAATTTTCAGGGATTTAAGCAAAAAACTTACTGTTAAAGTGATGACAAACGCCGTGATTGTTGTCGCCAGTATTATATCCGCGGATTTTCTCATATTAATATTTTTATGCCTGTTTCTAAAAATTAACAGCGCACCAAGAGAAAATACAAACATCACAACGCAATGCAGTATGAAAAGATATACAAAAACAGAATTGCTCCAGATACCGGTAAGGCCGAAAGATGTCCTGTCGCAGCATACCATCATTTTTTCGGAAAAAGCCGCGGCTTCAAATAAAAACGGCATGAAAAAAAACAAAATAATAATTATGGGGTTTTTAAGCAAACTTTCTTTTTTCATGAAACAAAGGAGAAAAAGTACATAAAAAGTGGGGAAAGACGCCCAGCCGATGGTCTGAATTTTCAGTATTAACGATGCTTTTTCCGGAGTTACATATGAATTAAACAAAAGGGCATTTGAACCGCTCCAAAACCAAAGACAAATAAAGACCATTCCAAGCATCCAGTTTATTACAGCACCCGGATTTTTCACTATTATGTAAATCATCAGGACAAAATAAATTAAAAAAGCCGAGAAATGAAGAACCGTCCAGACGTTCACTTTTACGCCTCCCTTTAACAGCGTGCCGGACTCTTAATTAATTATACCATTAAAACCGGTTCAGACAGCGTTTATTTCCATCCGACCCGAAGCATTAAACCACAGCTTAAACCGCTCTTTTAAATTCCATCACAAACGTACTGCCCATACCATCACCTGCCGACTCCGCCCAGATTTTGCCGCCATGCCGCTCCATTATGCGCCTGCATATGGCAAGGCCGGCTCCGTTGCCTTCATATTGTTCCCTTGAATTAAGCCTCTGAAACATATCAAAGATTTTATTCTGATACTCTTCTTTAATGCCAATACCATTATCTTTAACCATTATATAAACAGAATCCGCGTCTTGACGGGAAGAAATTTCAATCTGCGGTTTTACGCCCGGCGCGCGGAATTTTACGGCATTATCTAAAATATTATTTAACAGCCTTGCAATCTGCTTTTCATCCCCGCGGATTTGCGGAAGGCTGCCTGATACCGTAATTTCGGCTTTTGCATCATCTGTTTTCCGCTTAAGGCCCGCTGTCACTCCCGCTATTATCAGGCCAAGATTAAGCACAGAGGGCTTGACGGCTCCGGACTGTATCGCCGCGTAGTCCAAAAGGTCATTTATCAGGCTGTTCATACGAAACGCGCCTTCCACCGCAAAATCCATATGCTCCTTACGGTCGCCATCCATTTGTTCATAACTTTTCTTTTTAAGCAGCTGAATATGGCTTGCAACCATCCTTGCGGGTTCCTTCAAGTCATGCGCTGCCGCGTTTGCAAACTGTTCCAGATCGGCGTTTGACCTTTGTAATTCCTGTATGGTTAGCTTAAGTTCTTCTTCGGCTTTTTTCCTGTCTGTTATGTCATTTACGACACAAACATAACCGAATCTTTCGCCTTTTTTTTCAACAGGCCCCGCAGATATTGTATACACCCTTTTTCCCACAGGCGTATCCCTGACAACTTCGGCATGAATCTTCTCCCCTGAAACCACCCTTGTCACAAAGGATTTCTCGCCTGTAAGTTCAAAAATATTTTTCCCTTCCGGATTTCCAAGCCGTTCCATCATTGAAACAGCCCTCTTATTTGCCTGCACAACAACGCCTTCTGTGTCTGTAAGTATAAGGCCCTCATCTATTGATTCAACAATTTTATCAGCGGCAGTTTCCGCGTTTATCTCAAAAAATCCGTACTTCTCCGCCGCGTATACCGTGCCCGCCACAAATATCAGCATGGTAATATTGGCCTGCACAGGCACATGCACCCTTAAACCCTTCATCACAAAACTTATAATCAGGGACACGGCAAAAAACACAACCGTGGAAGCAAGGATTATTTTAGCCGATTCCCTGTAACCCGAATTTTTCTGCTTATTAATGAAATCCACAAGCATAAAAATAATAAACACAAACAACACCGTGCAGTAAACGGCAAAGGACCATGAAAACACGGTGTTTTTCCAGATACCTGTAAGCCCAAAATATGTGCTGTCACAGCATGTAAGCATTTTATTGGAAAAACTTCCCGCAATAAAATACGCACTTGACGCCGTTAAAAAAAAGTAAAGGTAAACCGAAGAAAGCACCCTGTTTTTTTTCATGAAGTGAAGCAAAAACAGGAGATAAAAAGCGGGAAAAAGAGCCCATCCGGTCCCCTGCGTTCTCAGGATAAAATCCGCCGCCTGCGCCGTTATGTACACATTATACAGCGCGGCATTGGTGCCGCTCCAGTAGCACATGCAGATAAAAACCATTGCAAGCATCCAGTTTATGACAGCATTGGGGTTTTTGACAATAATATAAAGAATAAGCAGGAAATATACGATAAAAGCCGTAAAATGAACAAAAGTCCAGATATTCAATGCCGCCCCCTTAATTTCACATCCCTGTCAGAATCACCTTATTTTTGTTCTTAGAAAATTACCCATCTTTTTATCTGTATTATCTATATGAAGCACAAACCAGTTATATACGGCAAGGCTTTCGTTATACAGTTCATCGCCCTTTAATTTATTCTCCCTTATCTGATCATCAAGGATTCCTATCCGTTTTAAAAAGCCTATATGTTTGTCCTGATGATCCTTAAAATCAGGGTATATGTACTTTAACATAAACATCTCTTCAGTCCTGAAGTGTTCTTCTATATAAACAGCCAGAAATTTTACTATTCCCGCCGTTGCTTCCGGGCTTTCTTTTTTTTCCAGGGCTTCTGACAGTTCCTTTAATTTGCCTATTATCTTCCTGTGCTGTACATCTATCTCTCCGATACCCACTGACATTTCCGGTTTCCATTCAACAGCCATAGCAGCCCCTTTTATTCGCTTTTGAATTTTCGTTCAGTCCTGAAAGGGCCAAAAGGCATAGGTGAAGTTTCCATGCCCGTAACTTTATATTTTCCGTTTTCATCAAGCCTGACCGATATCCTGTGATGAAGCACCCCTTTTTCGCTTAAAGCCCTGTAAAAAAGTTCCACTGTACGGTTGTCCGAATCAACAATATAGCTGTCCGCTTTAAACCCTATAAAAGTCCCGTATTTTACCTTTGCCGTGTCAAACGCTATTTCAAGGGCGCCTGTGCCGTTATTGCTTTCAAAATTGGAATCAGTCATCGCGTACGCGGCATCAACATCCTGCATCTTGTAAAGGGTATAAAGAAAATCGCCCGCCTTTGCCCTTGCTTTTTCCGCTTCAATAAGAAAGATACGGCCGCAGGAAAAGGCAAATACCAGCATTAAAAATAACACAGCTGTTTTTTTCACTTTGACCACCACCCGTCATTTTTTATTTCATCAGAAACGCCGCCAAAAACATAGACGCTGTCATTTAATATAATGTATCCGGGATAACTTCTTGACGGAAAAGCGTCCTTTGCCGCCTGCACCCATGAACTTCCGTTTACCGACCACCAGACGTCTCCGGCTGTTTTTTTATCCTGCAGTTCGCCGCCAACAACCCACATCCTTCCGCCGAAATTAAAGCAGGCGAAATCCGACCTTGGCCCGAACATGGCGTTTTCCGTTAAGATTTCCCAGTCAACGCCGTTGGAAGAATTCCACACATCCGCGAATTTCCCATCCCTGCCTTTTCCGCCTATAACCCAAAGTTTCCCGTCATGTACGATAAAACCGTGGCCTGCCCTTGCTTCAAACTTTTCCTTTTCCCTGTCTTCCTGTATCCACCCTTTTTTCACGTCAAAACGGTAAACATCATCTATATAATTTTTTCCGTCAAATCCGCCGCTTAACCTGATGCTGTCCTTAAAAACCGCGGCCCTTAAACCGCGCGCCGGCGCGGGTTTTTTTTCCGCAGGAACAGCCGTAAAAGTCACAGCCCCGTAAGTTTCCCATGTATCGTCATAATATTTTTCTGTTTTACCGTCGGTATAATACCCGCCTATTATGTATGTTTTTTTCCCGTCAGTACAGTACGCGAAATCTTCCCTTTCGCCAAAACCCGGTTCCGCGTCAGAAGCCGACCACTTTTCAAAATCAGAAGTAATCAAAGCCGCCTTAAGGTATCCGGCGGAATCTTTTCCTCCGATTAAGGCTGTTTTACTTCCGGCCTTTATTAATACGTGGCTAAAAACGCCTTTTGTTTCCACAGGCGAATCAATTTCACGCCAGTCAACCAATCCCGGCACGGCAGTGGCAGCCGCCGCAGGCGGCCTGTAAGAAGCCGCCGCGGGATTGGAACTTCCCGTGCAGCCATAAAACGCAAAAAGTACCGCGCAGGACATCATAATCACCGTTAAATATTTCAAAACTCACCCCGCAAAAAGATATTTTTCAGCTAAAAAATTATGCTGTTTCTGTCCTTTAAATCGTCATTTAAAACATACCCTTTTTCCCTGAACAGCCTTAAGCATGCATCCACAATATCCGGATCATAAAGCGTCCCCTTATTTTTTATTATCTCTTCAAGCGCGCGCTCTATGCCATACGCTTCGTGATAAGGCCGCTCAAAAGTAATCGCTTCCACCACATCCGCAATGCTTATTATCCTTGATTCTAAAAGTATCTGCCCGTCCTTAAGCCCGTTGGGATATCCGCTGCCGTTAATCCTTTCATGGTGCTGAAGTATTATCTGCGCCACGGGCCATGGAAAATCTATTGTCTTTAAGACATCAAAACCCGCCTGCGGATGCTGCTTGATTACATCGTATTCATCGCCGGTAAGTTTTGATGTCTTATTAAGTATTGAACCTGAAATGAATATTTTTCCAATATCGTGAATAACCGCCGCGATATAAATTCCGGTGATACGGTCTTTTTCAAGCCCCATTTCAGACGCAATTGCCGCGGCAAGGTCAGCCGTCCGTTTCTGATGGCCAACGGTGTAAATGTCTTTTTTTTCAACAAGTTTTTCCATCGCCAGTATTATTCCGTTCATAATTTTGCGGACAGTCCTGGCGCTGTCTTCAAGCACCCGCTGGGTTTTTTTTCTCTCGCTTATATCCCTTATTACGGAAATTATCGCCTTTTTTCCGGCAAAGTCTATCATGTGTGCGCTTACTTCAGCCTGCGCGGTTATATGCTCCGACCTGATAACCGTTTCAAAAACGCAGTGGCCGTTTTTTATTATTTCCTCAACAGCCTTTCTGGAAATACCGGTTGCCTCAGGCGGCATAAAGTCCGACAGCTTTTTTTTAAGCAGCTGCCCCCTGCTTAAGCCGATTATCCTGCACGCGACTTCATTTGCCTCCAGTATTCTGCCGTCCGTTTCACCGGGCGTGCATTCGTGCACTGTTATGGCGTCATAAGCGGATTCAAAAAGCGTCCTGTATTTGTTAATACTTTCTACAAGCTCGCGTTCAAGTTTTTTTCTTTTTGTTATGTCCCTTATCGCCGAAATAAAACCGGACGGTTCTCCTTTTGCGTCTTTCATAACCGCGGAGCTTAATTCTATATAGATGGATTCCCCGTTTTGCTTTCGTATTATATATTCGCTGCCTCCAAGAAAGCCCTCTGCAAGCAGTTTTTTTAAATTCATTTCAAACCTGTGCAGTTCTTCCCCGCTTAAGGCAACCCTTACATTTTTGCCCATAAGTTCAGATACGGACTTTGCCCCGTAAAGTTCCGCGGCGCGCTCCGATGCGTAAATAATATTACCGCTTAAATCAAGAGTCATTACAGCGTCAAGCGACGCCATTGCCATTTTACTGTTAAGTTCTTCGGCGTGCCTAAGGGATTGTTTTAAACTTTTAACTTCTTTTTCAAGGCTTTCCTGGGAGGCCAGCTTTTCCTTCAAATTTTTTATCTCTTCAAGCAGCCGGCGTTCAGTCGTTTTATCAGGCAAAACAAAACCTCCAAAAAAGGTTACAGTCTAAAATACTTTATTATCTATTATATTAAAAACTGTACTGATTGTAAAGTTTTCAAAAAACCATCAAATATTTTACTGCCTTGGCTTAAATATCTTCTGCCATTCGGTATATTTCGGGAAAAAGATTACAAACATAAGAGCGGAAACCGCAAGCATCACGTAAAAATCCTGTTTTGTCCCGCCTGAAAAGAATAAAACCAGCCCAAGTACAGCAGGCACCTGGCATATCATCAGGACCGAAACGGATGAAATATAAAGAGACGTTACCGCCTGCGCGCCGCCCGCCGAAGCTTTTCTAAGATAGTATTTCTTAATATATACGCAGATTATATACACCACCGCGCAAAGTATTAGAAAAATCTTGTTTAAAACCTTGGGGTCAAGTTCAACTATTGTTTTTCCGGCTATGTCCGGCCTTGCGGAAATGAATTCCACAATACCCGCATAAAACAAAAGCCCGGCAGACAGTATGTACCCCACGACTCTTGCAGTCTTATAAATCTTTTCAAGCGCTTCATTTTGGTTCATAGCATCACCCTATAGTCACAAAGTTTCTTCCCGAACTTTTGCTTTCATACATAAGCCTGTCAGCCCTTTTTATAAGCTGTTCCATTGTTTCGCCTCTTTTTGCCACTGTGGCGCCGGCGGAAATAGTGGCTGAGACGGAGCCCCGGTCCGTGGTGAAAGACGACTGGGAAACAAGAGCCCTTAATTTCTCGGCAATGCCGTAAAGGCTTTTATTGTCGGTGTCAGTGATAACAGCCACAAACTCTTCGCCGCCCCACCTGCCTATAAAGTCATCCGACCTTAAATTGGAAGCCAGGGTTTTGGCCACCATCTTTAAAACACCATCGCCTGTATCATGCCCATATACGTCATTGACCTGTTTAAACCTGTCAATGTCCATAAAAAGCAGGCCAAATTCGCGGGCCCATGCGTACCTTTCAGTTTCCGCCAGTTTTGCACCTATTTTTATTTCCGTATAACGCCTGTTGCCAATACCTGTCAGTTCGTCAATAAAGGCAAGTTTTTCAAGTTTCTCAATCTGAGCGAATGCGGACATTTTGGCGGAATTATCGCTGAAAATTTCCACGGCTCCGGTTACATTCCCGCCTTCGTCATAAATCGGAGATATGCGGGTTAAAACAGGTATTCTGTGCCCGTCTTTATGCCTTAAGTATATCTCTTCTTCAACCAATGTTTTTTCTTTCATCGCCCTTACCGCGGGACAGGTGGCGCCGCCGCAGAGATTTTCGCCTTTTATATTGGTATGAACAAGTTTCTGATCCCAGCAGTGGGTCCCGGTTATTTCATTGGCCGTATAACCGGTAAGTTTTTCCGCGGCTTTATTCCAATACGTTATCTTTCTTTCCTTATCGCAGAAATACACAGAGTCGTAAAGGCTGTCCAGGATCTTTTTAAAAAAATCATTCCCGTACTCCATATAAACCGGCTCCTGAAAAACTTTATTTGCAGCCGCGCCTGTTAAAGCGCCTTAATAAACATTATAATTTAACGCCGGAATACTGTCAAACAGGATAATAACGGGAAAGGAAATTTTAAGGCCGTTTTTTGTCAGACAGCCCTTTTGTCGGATTTTGAAAGCCAGTAATCTTCTATATATTTGGCAATCTGAACGTAATTTTCAATATCCATCTCTTTGGTGATGTAAAAATTGGCTTTAAGCGCGTACGCTTTATCCACGTCATTTTTCAGGCTGGAAGATGATAAAATTATTACCGGTATGCCGGATAAAGATGTGTCACTTTTTATTTCAGACAGAACCTCAAACCCGTCTTTTTTTGGTATTTTAAGGTCCAAAAGCACAACGTCAGGCCTTACATCGTTCAGGTGGGTCCCGTTGCGTTTAAGAATATCCACGGCCTGCTCGCCGTCTGTCGCCACGTTAATATTGCATTTTATGGTAAGGTCCTTAAAACATTCCTCTATAAGTTTTATATCAGCGCTGTTGTCTTCCACAAGCAGAATATCAACAGACCTGGAAACTTTAGCGGGCATTATGGCATTCTCCCTTCATCTTCTTGCGCTCCCTTATTATATTTATATCACCGGAATACGGCTTAATCAAGAAATCCTGACATTAATTTTTTCAAGCTGCGCGGCGGTTTCCCTTACCGCCTTTTCAATTTCCGCCTGATCGCTGCCGCCGCTTTCCAGTTTTTTCAAAACGTCCTTTAACGCATTTTCAACCAAAGCCAGGTCTTCCGAAAGCCTTTTTATTTCCGATTCACGGAGGTCATCGTGAATTTTAAGCCTTTCATAACTTTCCTTAAGCTTGCGGTCGTTTTCTTCCATGTCGCTGATAAGCTTGTTTCTTTCAATGGCGTGAAGGATGGCCCTTTTTAAAAGTTCGCTGTCTGTCCTTCCCTTAACAAGATAATCCTGGGCGCCTTCCTTTAACGACTTTATGGCAAGCATTTCATCATCCATACCCGTCAAGACAACAACAGGTATTTCCTTGACCTTGTCTTTTACCCTGTTAAGCGTATATATGCCGTTACTGTCCGGAAGCGTAAGGTCAAGAAGCACAATATCGGGTTTCGCCTTTTCCAGGGACTGAAGGCCGCCTAAAAGCGTGGCTGCAACTTCCAGATAAAAAGGGGAATTTCTGACTTCGGATAATATTTCCCATATAAGCCTTACATCGCCCTGGTTATCCTCTATTAGAAGTACCTTTATATGTTTTTTATTCACTTAAAATTCCCCTGTTTTTTTGTTGAACAGTATACCACTGCCGGATATTTTTAACACATAAAATTTCAGTGCATCCTTTTGGATAAAACAAGCCAAAAATTATCAATACCCCTGACCGCATCTATAAGGCTGTCAAGCCCGGCAGGTTTTGTAATATAACAGTTAGCGGACAACTCATAAGACCTTTTAATGTCCGTTTCAGAATCAGAAGTTGAAAGAACCACCACCGGAATTCCGCTTGCCGGAGTGTCTTTTTTTATTTCGCTTAAAACTTCAAGCCCGCTTTTCCTTGGAAGGTTAAGGTCAAGTATTATAATATCAAAATTTGTATCCTTGTCCCTTAAAAGGATGTCAGTCGCTTCAACCCCGTCTTTGGCGCTTACTATTATACAGCCGGGATCAAATCCCTTGAAAATCTCCCTTATAAGCCTGGATTCAGCGGGGTTATCCTCTACCAAAAGTATTCTGGGATTTGTTTTTATTTCATCCTCACGCATGGCGCACTCCTTCAATAAAATCATTAAAAAATAATATTGTGTCAGTGCGTGGTTTTAGCATATGGCTTCCCGGAATTACCGACATATTAAGGTTTCTTTGCATATTACGCCCCCTTACAGCAAGAAATCCTTTATTCATTTATCATTATATAACAAAAAGGCGGGAAAGTATATAGAAACGATAAAGAGAACAGCGGTTTAAGCTATAGCCAGTTAAGCAGAAGCGAAAGCTGAAAAACGCGATGCACAGAGGAACCGAAGAAACGGCAAACATCGAAAATTCGAAATCTGAGAATTGGATAAGACGTTACAGGGATTGGAAAGCCGGATGATTTACCAGGAGCCGACAGCGCCGCCGCCGTACCCTTTTCTTCCGGCACCGGGCTGCGCCGTAAAATTCTGTTTTGGTTTTTTCGCCCTTGAAACCGCAAAACTTATCCCCGCGGCGGCAAATAAAAGCAAAGCGCCGCCCATAAGAAAGTAAATCAAAAACGCGGGTTTGTTTGTTTTTCCGGACGGTTTAAAAGCTCCTGTCATCGCTTTGGCGCCTTCATATATTCCGGTGCTGTAATCTCCGGACTTAAAATACGGAATAATTGTATTGTCTATTATTTCGCGGGACTTATCCCAGCCGGTTTCGTGAACCGACCTGCCAAGTTCAATTTTCAGCCGCCTGTCGGATACAGCGACCACCAGCAGTATCCCGGAATCATCAAGCCGCCATTCCGCAAGCGCCTGCGAAGCCAGCATATCAATCCCTTCTTTGCCCGCGGAATAATCCGCCGCGCGGCCTATTGTCAGAATGCTGGATTCAATGCCGGTTTTCTGTTCAAATTTTTTTAAAAGAAGCATGATATCGCGCGCGTTTTTGTCATTTATCACGCCCGCGTAATCATTTATATACCTGCTTTTCCTGTAAGGGACCATATCAGACGCATGCAGAGCGCAGAAAAAAACGCCAAGAATTAAACCGGCAGAAATAAGCCGCATCCTCATAAAACACCCCCTGCCGGAAAGTGTTCTGCCAGCATATTACCGGTAATGTTTACGGCGGCGGTCAGCCCTATTGAATATTCCCCGTTTTTCAGCTGCGCGGTTACGGAATCGCTTACATGCGTCCAGAACCCTTCGGGAACCTTCCCGTCTATTCCGTCATCCGCGAATACCACAAATTTTCTGTCGGCAGTTGACACGTAAAGAAGCACGCAGTTTTTATCGGCGGATGTGTTAAGGTTATAACTTTCAAAAACAGCACGCGCCCTTTCAAAAGGGTTCCTGCCCGCTTTTTTCTCTATGTGAACGCGTATCTTTCCTGTTGTCCTGCTTTCAGCGGCATTAATCAGTGCCTGCAGCGCGTTTTTTTCTTCCTCTGAAAGTATGTTTTCCGGATTCACTTTCAAATCAGATTTTCCCTTCCGTTTCCATGCCAAGCCTTTTAAAAAATAACACCATAAAAGCGTGGCGTTCTTCGGCAAGACGCCTGCCCTCGCGGGTAAACATTCTGCCTTTCACATGCCTCAGTTTGACCATATACTCCCTGTACGCCGTATCATCCTGCGTGTATGGTTTTGTATTTAAAATATCAGCTGACGGATTGTGCAATTTTGCCCCAACCTCTCCGGCAAACAAAAAAGCGCGGCCTATTCCCACCGCGCCTATGGAATCAAGTTTATCCGCGTCAAAAAGTACCTTTGCCTCTTTTGTGGCCGGTTTTCTTCCCGACCTGAACCTGTGGCACTCAATGCAGTGCTTTACGGCTTCAATAAAATCCGGTTTAAACCCGTGTTTTAAAAGTATCAGCGAAGCTTTTTTGGCGCCAAGCAGCGCGTGATCTTTCCTGCCGCCGCTTTTATCCTCTTCATGCCTGGCTATATCATGAAGCGCCGCGGCATATTTAACCGTTTTTAAATCCGCTTTTTCTTTTTTTGCCAGATGCACGGCAAGGCGCAAAACCCTCTGCGTGTGTTCCCAATCGTGAGACCCGCGTGATTTTTTCAGTACCAGCTCCGCGCTTTTGCTTATCTTTTCAAACATTACATCCAACACACACCCCTGTATATATCACATTTTCGGCCGCTTTATTTATCACTCCAGCTTACCGCGTATTCGGTTACAGGATCGCCTTTGGTCATTGCCCTGCTTATTTCCACGTTTATATCATTAACGCCGCATATTTCAAGCCCTTTTTGCATCCAGCCGCCTATCCTGTTTTCCATAATGGGGCATATATCGGCAAATTCCGTAATTCTTAACACCGTCGAATTTTCTCCTGTGTCTTCCGTCTTCATAACGCTTGGCTTATAATAGGTTGAAAAAATTGAACCTGCCTTGTTTATTATAAACTTGGCTGACCCCATTTTTACAAACAGCCTGTATATGCCCCTTAAACCGTAATCCGCGCTGAACATTCCCGATTCCCACGCGCCTTTTTTTACATCGCCGTTATAAAACATTTCGCCTATTTTTTTTGTGGGTTTTCTGAGGGCGTCTTCCATGGGATACGGTGGTACCGTATGTCAAGACCGTTTTTAATACCAGTTTAAGGTGGTTTCCAGGTTAAGCAACCATCCTCCTTTCTTTGATTTTTGGCAAGTAAATCTCTGCCGGTGT
>Ga0209717_1000687_pt1 | contig 40312 bp, 36 predicted proteins | sample AD_UKC048_MetaG_FD_184418 | JGI IMG/M metagenome (GOLD analysis project Ga0209717, IMG submission 184418) | Active sludge microbial communities of municipal wastewater-treating anaerobic digesters from USA - AD_UKC048_MetaG (SPAdes) (version 2) | ecosystem: Engineered > Bioreactor > Anaerobic >...
ATCCATGCCGCCGGAAACAAGCACAACCGCTGATTTCCTGCTGTCGGACATATGCATGCTACCCATGGGATTGAAACGGCTAAGCGTTGCGGGTCGAGCCAGGCGGAGTTTGCCGCCCTTCCTCAGCGTCCAGGCTGGTTGCCCCAGAGCACCTTGTGCAACTGCATCTGGAACCGTACCGGAAGACGATCCGCAAGGATCCAGTCGGCCAGATCGTGAGCAGCGAGCTTTCCGTGCACGGGCGAAAACAGGACCGGGCATCGCTCCGCCAGCGCATGTTCGCGCAGGCGGGCAACCGACCAGTCGTAGTCCGTCCGATCGGCAATGACGAACTTGAGCTGATCGCGCGTCGCAAGATGATCAAGGTTGCGCCACAGGTTGCGCCCGACCTCGCCGGAACCGGGCGGCTTGAGATCGACCACCCGGCGCACACGCGGATCCACGTCGGCAATGTCGAGTGCACCCGAGGTTTCGAGCGACACCTCGTAGTCAAGGTCACACAACCGGGACAGCAAGGCCAGGCAGCGCTTCTGTGCGAGCGGCTCGCCGCCGGTCACGCAGACATGGCGTGCGCCGAACCCGGAGACGCGGTCGAGAATCTCGTCGATGTCCTGCCACTGGCCGCCATGGAACGAGTACTCGGTATCACACCAGACACAGCGCAATGGGCAACCGGTCAGACGGATGAATACGGTCGGCCAGCCCATGCTGTCCGATTCGCCCTGCAGCGAATGGAAGATCTCGGTGATGCGCAGACGAAGCGAGGCTGTCGGCTCGACCGGAGATTCGGCGTGGGCTGCAGCGGCAATCATTGGGAAACGCGAATCCAGTTCCGGACTCAGCGGCGATTCTCGAGCTTGAGGGCACGCAGCCGGCCCTCGGCGAGTCGCGAAACCGTCGTGTTCGGATAGGTCTCGATCACGGAGTTGAGTGTCGCTTCAGCGCTATCCCATTGCTTGAGCTCATACTGGCAGTAGCCGGTCTTGAGCAGCGCATCGGGCGCCTTCTGGTTCTGCGGGAAACGGGACAGCAAGTTGCCGAACGTCTCCAGTGCAACCCGATAGTTCTGGGTCACGTAATACGATTCGCCAAGCCAGTAATTGGCATTGCCGGTAAGGTCGGAATCCGGATACTGATCGATGAACGATTGGAAACGGCGCGCCGATTCGGCATATCGACCATCCTTGAGTGCGCCGAAAGCCTCATCGTAGGCGCGTTTCTGCGCTTCCGGGTCCGCCGCAGGCGCCGGCACATCGGAGGCAGGACCCGCCGATTCGATATTGCTCGTGCGGTTCACCGGTTCGGGCGGGGCAAGTTGCTCATCGGACGCTGTCAGCGTGCCGGCATCCGACGGCGGTGTTGAACCGAGCTGGATGTCCTGCAAGCCCTGATCGGCAGGGACGGAAGGCTTGTTCGTCGATCCGGTTGGACCGCCACCTTCCATCCGCCCCAGACGCGAATCGAGGTCGATGTATTGATCCTTGGCCCGCTGTTGCGCTTCGCCGAGTTGATGACGGAGTTCCTCGATCTGCCCCTGCAGGGCCTGAACCTGGGATTGCAGGGCCTGGATCTGGTTGACCAGATCGACGCCAGACTGCGATCCGCGGCCCGAGGCTTGCTGTTCGAGCCGCTCGAGGCGCTCGGACAGGCTCAGTCGCTGTTGCGCCTTCGCAGGCGCGACAATCACAGCAGCGGTCACAAGGACCGCTGCTGTCAGACACTTGTTCAACCCGGAAAAAAGCACGGCTATCAGTTGGCGCTGGTGTACACGATTTCGACGCGACGGTTCTTCGACCAGGCCGACTCATCGTGGCCGCGATCGACCGGACGCTCTTCGCCGTAGCTGACGACATTGAGCTGGCCACCCGAAGCGCCGGCCGAACTGATCGCGCTCTGCACGGCATTGCCGCGGCGCTCGCCGAGGCCGAGGTTGTACTCGCGCGTGCCGCGCTCGTCAGCATGACCTTCCAGGGTCACGCGGGCATTCGGGAACTGACGCAGGTATTCGGCGTGGCAGGAGATCTGCGCGCTGAATTCCGGCTTGATCTCGGTACGGTCGAGATCGAAATAGACCACACGCTGGCGCAGGCAGGAATCGGTATCCAGATCACCCACCTTGTAGCGACCATCGTTGTTGGTCGCCGAGGTGTCGGCGGTCGGGGTGGTGTCGGAGGATGCCGTCGGCTTGACGGCCTTCTTGGCGCAGGCGGCTACGCCGGCGACGAGCAGGACAGAAAACAGGATACGCATTGCATTTTTCATGGTGTTCCCCTCAAGCAAGAGTAAAGGTCACGGTTTGGGTTAGTAGGACAATTGCACAACACACGTTAATGCCGGTGATCCGGCAATTATTATCTTTCGATGCACGTTCAGCGCTGGCGGAATGGTCCCCAGGCCGGTTCGCGCACGTCGCCATCCGCCAGCACAAGGCGTTGTCTCACCCGCCCGTCCGCTGAAACTGCATACAGGACGCCGCGAGGCCCTTCGGTCGCGGCGTAAAGCACCATGCTTCCATTTGGCGCAAAACTCGGCGATTCATCGACATTGCCGGGCGATATTTCGCTGTAAGTCCCGGTTGCGCGGTCGAAAACCGCAATACGATACACGTTTCCGGTACCTTGCGCCATGGCGATCTTCTTGCCATCGCAACAGATCGTGGCGCGCGCATTGTACTGGCCCTGGAAGGTCAAGCGGGAGGCATCCCCGCCAGAAACCGGCACTTCGTATAACTGCGGTTTACCTGATCGATCCGAGGTGAACACGAGACTCCGGCCATCCGGTGCCCAGACCGCCTCCACATCGATGGCAAAATGGCTGGTCACGCGACTGGTCTTGCGACTCGCAAGATCCATGATGTAGATGTCGGGATTGCCGGCATAGGACAGGTTCATCGCAAGTCTTGAACCATCCGGCGAGAACGCCGGTCCGCCATTGATCCCCTTCTGGGCGGAAAGCAGCTCGCGCGATCCGGTCGACAGGTCCTGCATGTAGATCGAAGAATTGCCGCGTTCGAACGAAACATAGGCAAGGCGGCGACCATCCGGCGACCATGCAGGCGACATCAGAGGTTCGCGGGAGCGCACCACCACCTGCGGATTGAAACCGTCCGAATCAGCGACCATGAGGGCGTACTGCGTGTTCTGACCCAGGCCGACCGACGTCACGTACGCGATCCGTGTCCAGAACGCCCCGCGCACTCCGAGTATCTTTTCGTAGACGAGGTCGGCGATCTGGTGGGCGACGTCACGCATGGCGGTGCGCTGGCCGCTGATCGCGAGTCCGATCATTCGGCTCTGCCGGGCGACGTCGAACAGCTCGAATTCGACGCGCAGGGCGCCGTCCCCGGCATCGGCAATCCTCCCGACAACGAGATAGTTCTGCTTGAGCAGGCGCCAGGTCGGATACTTGACCTCCGATTCGCGCGTCGGAAATTCGACGATGTCGCGCTTGGCAAGCGTGAAGAACTTGCCCGACCGGGCGAGGTCGGCGCGCAGCACCTCGGAGACATCGGTCTCGGGCGGCAGCCCGGCGCCCTCGAACGCGAACGGCACGACGGCGATCGGATCAGCCGTGCGGCTGCCATCCGTGATGTCGATGCTCAAGCCCTGGGCGAACACCGCGTGGCCACCCAGCATCAGCAGCAGTGAGAGCGCGTAGCGAATCAAGTTGCGATTGTTCATCAGCATCTATTCCTGACCGTCGTATTTGAAATTCAAATTGATCTCGCGGTTGAACACCTTCTCAAACCCTTGATACGGAAGCGGTGCGGCGCGCATGACCGCCTGTTCGATCGACAAACGCGATGCTCCATCGGCATTGCAGGGTGAACTCACGTTGGCCGAAATCACGTCTCCGCCCGGGATCTGCACGATGTGCAAGGTACAGCGCAAGCCCGGCGGAATCGATTCCGGGCGATTCCAGTTCTGCGTTACCGCAGCCTGGATGGCAGCGGCATAACGTGCAGTCAGATCGTTGTCCTGTCCTCCGGCACCGGTCTGCGCTTCCTTCGACTCCTGCTCCATCAGTTGCTCCATGCGATTGCGATCGGCTTCCGCCTGGTCCGCCAGTCGTTTGTCCTGCAACTGCTTCAGTCGCTCCTTCTCGAGATTTTTCTTCTTTTCGGCATCGGCGAGCTGCTTGCGCACCTCTTCGAGCTGCTTCTGGCGTTCGGCTTCCTGCTTTTCCTGCTCAAGCAGGATCTGCTCGCGCTGGCGCTTTTCTTCCTGCTCCTTCTTCGCGTCTTCGGCCTTCTGCTCGGCGATTGCCGCAACCCGTTGCTGTTCGATCAGATCCTGCTTCGGTGGTTCCGGAGGCGGGGCGGTGTCGGGTTTGGGTTGCGCCTCCTGCGGTGGCGGCGTAGCCGCAGGCTTCGCTGGAACCGGTTTTGCGCGAGCCTTGCGCGAGGTCGGTTTCGGCGCAGCCGTCGGCCCGACCAGGCTCGCCTCGATGATCGGACCCGGCATCACGACAACCCGCGACTCCGTCGTCCACCACAGGCCCAACGCAATCAGCAGAACGAGAAATCCGTGCAGCAGCAGCGAATACAGCACCGCGCGCAGGGTGTCGGAAAAACTTTCCTTCATGCTGGTCAACGTTTCTCTGGCGGCGGCATTGGCTGGCTCATGAGCCCGACCTTCGGCACCCCGGCCTGCTGCAGCAACACCATGACGCCATACACGCGGCCATAGTCGACACGCTCATCACCGCCGATCAGGACCGGCACCTGCGGATTCTGGCGAACGAAAGCTGAAACCTTGTTGACCAGGATATCCGCATCGACCGGCTCGCGCGCATTCGCGCCGATCGTCAGGAAGTAGCCGCCGTCCTTGTCGACACTGACCACGACAGGCTCCTTGTCGTTCTGGATGGCTGTCGCATTCGATTTCGGCAGTTCGATGTCGACGCCTAGGTTCATCAACGGCGCCGTGACCATGAAGATGATCAACAACACGAGCATCACGTCGATGTACGGCACGACGTTGATCTCGGCCTTCAGCTTTCGACGCTTGCGATTGCGGTAACTGTGCTGCATCAGGCGGCTCCGTCGGCACGCACGAATGTCCGGCCGCGCGCATCGGTCTGGAACGACGCAGTGTGCGGGTCAGGGTTTGCGGTGAAATCAATCATCGACATGCGCCTGGCGCTGCAGGATCGAGGAGAACTCCTCGAGAAAGGTCTCGTATCGCAAGGCGACGCGCTCGACCCGGGTGGCGAAACGGTTGTAGGCCCAGACCGCGGGTATGGCCGCGAACAGGCCCATCGCGGTGGCGATAAGTGCTTCGGAAATGCCGGGCGCGACCATCGCAATGGTCGCCTCCTTGACGTTCGCGAGACCCTGGAACGCGATCATGATGCCCCACACCGTGCCGAACAGGCCGACATACGGACTGATCGAACCGACGTTGGCGAGGAACTCGAGATTCTGCTCGAGGCGCTCGACCTCGCGCGACTGCGATACGCGCATCGCGCGCTGCGCACCTTCGAGCAGGGTTCGAGAATCCACGCCACGGCGTTGGCGCTGGCGCGCGAACTCGCGGAAGCCCGATTCGAATATCGCCTCGATGCCACCGATACGTTCACCGCTCGCGTTGACGTCCTTGAACAGCGCCGCGAGGTCGGAACCCGACCAGAAGCGCTCCTCGAACTCGTTGGCGCTCGCATTCGCCGAATTGATCATCGCCATCTTGCGGAAGATGATGATCCATGACACGACCGAGAACAGGATGAGCATGATGAGGACAAACTTGACCGGCAGGCTCGCGCCCCAGATCAGGGCAAAGACATTCAGTTCATGATTCATGGCTTGGCGATCTCTTGGAACAGGAATTCGGGCATCGGATGGGGTTTCCAGCTTTCGGCATCAAGGCAGGCAATGCGGACATGGGCATCCACAAGTACCACCTCGTCGACGGATCGACATACGCGTTGATCGACCTTGAAACTGGCACTGCGGACCTGGCTGATGCGGACGCTGACATCGAGCTGGTCGTCAAGTCGCGCGGGCCGATTGAAACGCAGCTCCATGCCATGGACAACAAAAAGGACTCCGTGCTCCTCGCGCAGCTTGTGCTGCTCGATACCTGCAGCGCGCAACCATTCGGTACGCGCACGCTCGAGGAAACGGACGTAACTGGCGTGATAGACGACACCGCCTGCGTCGGTATCTTCCCAGTAGACACGCAAAGGCCAGATGAACGGTGGAGATTGCGTCGTCATGGGCGGGGCGTCCCGCCGACGTCGCACTGGCCGCGAATCAAGGCAAATCCTCGTCGAACAGACCCGCGGGAGCAGTCTCGCGTCCAGGCGGAGGCCTGAGTCCCAGATGCCGCCAGGTTCGCTGGGTGACCATGCGTCCGCGAGCGGTGCGGATCAGGAATCCCTGCTGGATCAGATAGGGTTCGATCACATCCTCCAGCGTGCCGCGCTCTTCGCTCAACGCCGCCGCCAGTGATTCGACTCCAACTGGACCGCCATCGAAGAATTCGATGATCGTATGCAGCATGCGCCGGTCCAGCGCGTCGAAACCTTCTGCATCGACCTTGAGCATGTCGAGCGCGTCACGCGCCACCGCACAGGAAATCGCTCCATCCGCCCGGATCTCGGCAAAATCGCGGACGCGGCGCAGCAGGCGATTGGCGATGCGCGGTGTACCGCGCGAACGTCGCGCGATTTCGCGCGCGCCATCCTCGTCACAATCGACCCCGATGATCTTCGCCGCGCGCCTGACGATCAGGGTCAGTTCGGCCGGAGAATAGAATTCAAGGCGCTGGACGATGCCGAAACGATCACGCAGCGGCGCCGTCAGCAATCCGGCTCGTGTAGTGGCGCCGATCAGGGTGAATGGCGGCAGGTCGAGTTTGATCGAACGCGCGGCCGGCCCTTCGCCGATCATGATGTCGATCTGGAAATCCTCGAGCGCCGGATACAGCACCTCCTCGACGACCGGGGACAGGCGGTGGATCTCGTCGACGAACAGCACATCGCGCGGTTGCAGGTTGGTCAGCAACGCAGCGAGGTCACCGGCACGCTCGAGCACCGGCCCCGAGGTGCTGCGCAGGTTGACGCCCAGCTCGTTGGCGATGACATGCGCCATCGTCGTCTTGCCGAGGCCAGGCGGCCCGAAGATCAGCACATGATCAAGCGCCCCCGCCCGCCGACGCGCAGCCTCGATGTAGATCGACATCTGCTCGCGCACCGTTTCCTGACCCAGATATTCGGCCAGGCGTTGCGGTCTGATGCTGGCTTCGATCTGCTCGTCCTCGCGGTCGGCGCTGGCGGCGATCAGGCGGTCGGTCATTGGGGCTGTCGGGTTTCGGGGTTCGGGGCTCGTCAGAGTGGATTGTCGCGTACTTGACGCTTTCGCGGCAGCAAGTCGCTCACGCGACGAATCACCGGTGCAGTATGCCCCACCCTGCCGGCTCTTCCGAATCCCCGATGCCGAATCCCGGCCTCACCTAGATCTCCACCTGCGTGCCGAGCTCGATCAGGCGGTTGCCGGGGATCTGGAAGAATGCGGTTGCCGATGTCGCATTGCGTGCAAGGAACTCGAACAGGCGGTCGCGCCAGAGCACCATGCCGGGGCGATCTCCGGCGACGATGCTTTCGCGGCTCAGGAAGAATGTCGTATCCATCATCTCGAACGGGAATCCGCATTGGGATACCGCGGTCAATGCCGCCGGAATGTTGGGATCTTCCGAGAAACCGTAGCGCAGCGTGACCAGATAGAAATCGTCGGCCAGGTCGACCACGCTCTTTCGATCCTGCGGCTCGGCAACCGGTTCGTCGAGAATCTCCACGGTGAGGATGACGTTGCGCTCGTGCAGCACCTTGTTGTGCTTGAGATTGTGCAACAGCGCATTCGGCACGCCTTCCGGATTGGCAGTCAGGAATACCGCCGTCCCCGACACGCGCAGCGGCGGATGCGCGCTGATCGAGGCGATGAATGGCTCCAATGCAAGACCAGCCCGCTTGACCTCACGCATGACCAGCTCGCGGCCGCGGCGCCAGGTCAGCATGACCGTGAATACAGCCACGCCGAGTGCCAGCGGAAACCATCCGCCATAGATGAACTTGTCGGCCACCGCCGTCAACAACAGCAGATCGACGCCCAGAAAGACCAGCCCTGCCAGGGTGACGCGCAGATAGCTCCAGCGCCAGATGCGCCGGGCGACAATGACGACGAGCAAGGTGTTCGTCAGCATCGTGCCGACCACCGCCAGGCCGTACGCGCTGACCAGGTTCGCCGACGAACGGAACCCGAACACGACCGCGATGGTCAGTACGAGCAGGATGCGGTTGATCCACGGCAGGTAGATCTGTCCTTCCTGATCGTTCGAGGTATGCAACACCTGCATGCGTGGCAGGTAACCGAGTTGTATCGCCTGCCGCGCCATCGAGAAGGTTCCCGAAATCACTGCCTGCGAGGCGACGATGGTCGCCATGGTCGCCAGCACGATCATTGGAATCAGCAGGCCGGATGGAACCAGCAGGTAGAACGGATTGTTCTTGGTGCTCGGATCCGCCAGCACCAGTGCACCCTGGCCGAGATAGTTGAGCATCAGGCATGGCAGCACGACGAAGAACCAGACCAGTCGAACCGGCTTCTTGCCGAAGTGGCCCAGATCCGAATACAGCGCTTCTGCACCGGTGATGGAGAGCACGACCGCGCCCATCGCAAAGATGCCGAGCTTGCCGTTGTGCACGAAGAACAGGACGGCATGATGCGGAGCCAGCGCCTTGAGCACGCTCGGTTCATGCAGGATGCCGAGGACGCCGAGGATGCCCAGCGAGACAAACCAGACCAGGGTGACAGGGGCGAACAGCGGTCCGATCCGGCTCGTTCCATGTTTCTGCAACGAGAACACGCCGAGCAGGATCAGGGCCGTGATCGGCATGACGTAGTGCGCCGAAGCCGGGCTCAGCACCTCGATGCCCTCGACGGCCGACAGCACCGAGATCGCTGGCGTGACCACGGCATCGCCGAAGAACAATGCCGAGCCGAGCAGGCCGATGACCATCACGATCCAGCGCGTGCGGGCCCGACGTACGCCGCGCTGGGCCAGTGCCATCAGCGCCATCACGCCACCTTCGCCCTTGTTGTCGGCACGCAGGATGAAGGTTGCGTACTTGATCGAGACGACCGTGATCAATGACCAGAAAATCAGCGAAAGCACGCCAAGCACGTTCTCGCGCAATGGCAGCACGCCATGCACTTCGCTGAAGGCTTCACGAAACGCATACAGCGGGCTTGTGCCGATGTCGCCGTAGACAACGCCGATGGCGAGAAAGCACAGCGTCGCCAGACGCTTGCGGCTGGCACTGCCCGGTTCCGAAGCATGGCTCATGTCGAATGACTGCCGTGGATTTTCAGACCGCGCGCAACCCGGCCGCCGACGCGCGCGCATTCACCGGCCTGCGGGCTCGTCGCAGAAACAACGAAGGCGCGTAGGGCACGGGATCCCTTGCCGTTCATCGCAATGCAGCCCTGAGCGCCTTGCGGATGATGTCTTCGGCGCTGTCGCCCGGCGCGCTGGCGTCCCTGACCAGGCGCGTGATCTCGGCCGGCTTGTAGCCGAGTGACTGCAGCGCAACGCTGGCTTCACTGAGCGGATCTTTCGGCAGGGCAGCGAATGCCGCCACCGGCGAAGCGCCGACGAACCCGTCAACCCGATCGCGCAGTTCGACGATCATGCGCTCGGCTGTCTTCTTGCCGATTCCGGGAATGCGCGTCAGCGCAGCAATGTCGCCGCTCTGCACGAAACGGGCGAAATCATCGGCGGAGACAGCCGAGAGTATTGCCAGCGCGATCTTCGCGCCGATACCACTGACCTTCTGCACGGCGCGAAACAGGCTGCGCTCGGACTCCAGCAGGAATCCATACAACGCCACCGTGTCTTCCTTGACTGCATAGTGGGTGCACAAGGTGACCGGCTTGCCGGGTTCCGGCAAATCGTAGAACGTCGACATCGGCGCTTCGAGTTCATAGCCGACCCCGCCAACATCGACAACAATCCAGGGCGGCTGTCTCGAAACGAGGATTCCCTGCAAACGACCAATCATCGACGACGCCTCCAGGCGGCACGTGGAATACCAAGGCGCTCCACGGTGGACCGCGTGTGCGCGTGGGTCAACGCGATCGCCAACGCGTCAGCCGCATCGGCCTGCAGTTTACCCGGGATGTTGAGCAGCACGCCGACCATGTGCTGGACCTGGGTCTTGTCGGCGGCGCCGCCACCCACCACGGCCTGTTTGACTTCCTTGGCCGCATACTCCGCCAGACTCAGCCCCTTGTTGACCACGGCGCAGATCGCTGCTCCACGTGCCTGGCCCAGTTTGAGTGCGGAATCGGGATTGCGTGCCATGAACACGCGCTCGATCGCCGCCTCGACCGGCGCATGGGTATCGATGGTCGTCGAGATCTCGTCGAAGATCTGCTTGAGACGCTGATGGAAGGTCTCATTGCCGAGCACGTTGATCGCCGCATGGAACACGTGGATCGAGCGTCCATCCGCGCCGACGTCGATGATCCCGATGCCGGTGCGCTGGCTGCCTGGATCGATGCCAAGGATGCGGATCACGCGAATGCCTCCGAGGGAAACCGACCGGTGCGAAGGAAACCCGCGGCCATTGCGGCGACTTCGGCCGAAAACGCGAGGCCGGTATGGGTCAAGGGCACGACGCGATGCTCGTCGATCCCCGCTAGGCGCGTTTCCTCGACGCTGACCGTGCCGTCATGCGGCGACTGGAGCACGCCCAGGACGCTACCCAGGCCGATCGGCGTGCTGCCCGCGATCACACCGACCGGGCGTTGGCCCTGCCACGCAGCCAGCCCGTCGCGCAGGACCGCGGCGCTCTGCCCCATCAGCCAGTTGCCGCCCGGAATCGCTCGCATGCGGCTTGCCGCCGCGCTGCCATTCAGCGGCGAGCCGAGGCAGACGATGTGTCCCTCCGGCAGATCCGGACAGGTCGCTGCCACATGCAGTGCAAGCACGCCGCCGAGACTGTGTCCAACGACATGCACCTTGCCGCCGGCACGTTCGCGCCAGTGATCGGCAAGTCGCGAGACCGTATCGGTCCAGCTACCGAGCACGCTCGGATAGTCCAGGGCCTCGACGGTGAATCCCGCCGAACGCAAGCGGCGCGCAAGCGGCAGCATTGCTATGCCGCGCATCCAGATGCCGTGCAGCACGATGACGTGATCGCTGGATTCGGCTTGCATCGAGTTCTACGAATGGCCCGGATGGCGGCGCAGCGATCTCAATCGGCGACCGGCTCGATCACCGCGACATGCAATTCAGCCAGCTGGCAGGCGGGAATCGTCGAAGGCGCGGCTGTCATCAAGTCCTGTGCGCTCGCCGTTTTCGGAAAGGCAATGACGTCGCGGATCGATTCGGTACCGGCCATCAATGCGGCAATTCGATCGATGCCGAACGCGATGCCACCGTGCGGCGGGGCGCCGAAGCGCAGCGCTTCAAGCAGAAATCCGAACTTGGCCTCGGCTTCCTGTGCGCCGATGCCGAGCAGCTCGAAGACCGCGCTCTGCATGTCGGTGCGATGGATGCGGATCGAACCACCGCCGATCTCGTTGCCATTGAGGACCATGTCGTAGCCGCGTGAAACCGCGTTGGCCGCATTCGCCTGGAGATCGGCCACATCGTCGATTTTCGGTGCGGTGAACGGATGATGCAGGGCGACGAACCGGCTTGCCTCGGCATCGAACTCGAACATCGGGAAATCAACGACCCAGAGCGGCTTCCACGCGTTCTCGACCAGGCCGAGATCACGCGCGACCTTGATGCGCAAGGCGCCAAGGAAGTCGGAAACCGTCTTCCAGTCACCAGCACCGAAAAGGACCAGGTCACCCGACTGCGCCGCGGTCGCCGCAAGCACGCCATCCAATGCGATGTCATCGAGGAACTTGAGCACCGGCGAGTTGATGCCATCGCGCCGCCTGGCCAGGTCATCGACACGCAACCAGGCGAGCCCCTTCGCACCGTATCTCGCCGCATACGCCCCGAGTTCGTCGATCTGCTTGCGCGTGAACACGGCTCCGCCTGGGACCCGCAAGGCGGCAACGCGCCCGCCCGCAGCGTTGGCCGGCTCGCTGAAGACCTTGAATTCGACGTGGCGGACATGGTCGGCCACATCGACCAGTTCGAGCGCGATACGCAGGTCCGGTTTGTCCGAGCCATAGCGCGTCATCGCCTCGGCATACGTCATGCGCGGAAACGGCCCTCCCAGATCGACAGCGGAAACCTCTGCGAACACATGCCGGATCATCGCCTCCACCGCATCCTGGACATCTCGCTCGCCGACGAAAGCGAACTCCATGTCGAGCTGGGTGAATTCCGGCTGACGGTCCGCGCGCAGATCTTCATCGCGGAAACAACGCGCGATCTGGTAGTAGCGATCGAACCCCGCAACCATCAGCAGTTGCTTGAACAATTGCGGCGATTGCGGAAGGGCGTAGAACTCTCCGGCATGCACGCGACTCGGCACCAGGTAGTCGCGCGCGCCTTCCGGCGTCGCCTTGGTCAGGATCGGCGTCTCGATGTCCTGGAAACCGCGACCGTCAAGATAGTGGCGCAATGCCGAAACCAGGCGCGTGCGCAGGCGCATCTTGCGTTGCATGTCGGCGGTGCGCAGATCGAGGTAACGATACTTCAGGCGAGTCTCTTCGGCGGGATTCTCGTGCAGCGCGAACGGCAGGCCCTCGGCCTTGTTGAGGATCTCGACGCGCTCGGCGAGGATCTCGACCTGGCCACTGCGCAGTTTTTCATTCGCGGCGATGCGTCGACGGACCTTGCCGACCACGCGGATGCAGTACTCGTAGCCAAGACTTCCGGCCTGGGCAAACGCATCCGCGGATTCGCGCTCGACGACGATCTGCACGATGCCTTCATGGTCACGCAGGTCGACGAAGGCGACATGACTCTGCAGGCGCACAGTATCGACCCAGCCACAAACGGCGACACCCTGGTCGATCAGCGCCTCATCGATGAGGCCACAGTAATGGCTGCGCATGTGAAGCTCCGGGAAAGGCGCGGAATGCTATAGCCGATCATGTTGCACCGCAACGTCTGCAATTGGCGCTGTGTCGCGACCCGTGCATGTCGCCCGCGGCAACGCCTGCAATTGCCCCTGCATTGCAGGCATACATGTCGTCCTTGGCAACGCCTGCAATTGCTCCTGCATTGCAGGCATACATGCCGTCCTCGGCAACGCCTGCAATTGCTCCTGCATTGCAGGCATACATGCCGTCCTGGCAATAAAACGCCCACCTTGCGGTGGGCGTCTGCTCAAAAACGAACGCTTTGGCGGTTACTCAGCGCCAGCGACGTCCAATGTGGAATACCGCTGCACAGCCGCCGCTGACCCAGACACCGGCGCGGTTGGATCCCCAGGTGCGTCCCTCGATACACGCCGTTTGCGACAGCTGGCGCTCGATACGCACGTTTCCTGCACCACCGACATCGACCTGGCAAAAGCGATAGCGATAGTCGTCGCTCTGGCACGTCAGGCGGATATCGCGGTCCCAATCCGGTCCCGGCTGCCAACCGCCACCATGGTGCCCGTCACCGCGCCCGCCACGCTCGACAAACACGCCGCCGCAGCCGCGGTCAACCCACAAACCACGCCGGTCGACGCCCCAGGTGCGACCCTCGACGCATTGCGCCTGCGAGGTCCGACGCACGAGCTCCGCCGAGCGCCAATCCACATCACAACGCGTGTAGCGATAATCGTTGCTGCTGCACTCGATCCGGTCACGGCCACCGCCGTAGCCGCCCCGCTGCGGATCGGCTTGCGCCGTCGACATCGTCAGAATCGATCCCGCAACAAGAACGCCAATGGATATCACCTTGCTCAGCATGTGCCTACTCCTCTCTAGATGGCTTGCGCAGTTTAGACGCTGCGATGCTGAACGTCTCCCCTTCAGGCTCAGTCGCCGGAGACTGCGGACGGCTTTGATTCAGTCTTCGCGGGTTCGGCCTTGGCGCTTTCGGTTTTTGGAGTGGACTCGGATACGGCCGGCTTTTCAGTCGACTCCGAGGTGACGAGGTTCCGCTTCGTGTCCCCGTCCTTCTTGAAATCGGTTTCGTACCAGCCCGAACCGGACAATCGGAACGCCGGTGCGGTCAAACGGCGACGCACACCGGCCTTGCCACATTCCGGACAATCGCTGGGATCGGCATCGGCGACTTTCTGCAGGCGCTCGAAGCGGTGCGCGCAGCTGGGGCATTCAAATTCGTAGATCGGCATGTCGGGTCCGCGGGATCCAGTAACGGTTGGCCGGCCACATGGTGCCGGAAGCAGGCACTTCAATGCCAATCCCGTGCAACTTCGAGGCGCGATGGATGGACTGCCATCCCGACAATGCACGCATCGGCATGCGACCACGAGGTGCGCCCGGGACCGCATCACACACTCCGTCCTGGATCGAGGCATCACCGATCAGGTGGCGCGCCCCGACCCAAACCGCGACGCGCCACGCCACATGTCGATCAGCCCGAGGCAAAAACCAGTTGCCCACCCTCGGCATCGACGCGTACCGCGTCACCGGGCTGGAATCGCCCTTCAAGGATCTGCCTGGCCAGCGGATTCTCGAGTTGCTGCTGGATCGCGCGCTTGAGCGGCCGTGCCCCATAAACCGGATCGAAGCCGACGTTGCCGAGCAGATCGATGGCCTTGTCGGAGATCTCGAGCCGAAGCTGCCGTTCGGCGAGCCGCTTGCCGAGGTATTCGGTCTGGATGCGCGCGATCTTGCGGATCTGTGATTTGTCGAGTGAGCGGAAGACGACGATCTCGTCGAGGCGATTGATGAACTCCGGACGGAAGTGCGCCTGCACGACGCCCATCACCGAGGCCTTCATCTGGGTGTACTGCTCCTCGGTGTCGTCGGTCATCTCCTGGATGTACTGCGAACCGAGATTCGAGGTCATCACGATCACGGTGTTGCGGAAGTCGACCGTTCGACCCTGGCCATCGGTCAGGCGACCATCATCGAGAACCTGCAGGAGGATGTTGAAGACATCCGAATGCGCCTTCTCGACTTCATCGAGCAGGATCACGCTGTACGGGCGCCGGCGCACGGCCTCGGTCAGGTAACCGCCTTCGTCGTAACCGACATAGCCCGGCGGCGCACCGATCAGGCGGCTGACCGAATGCTTCTCCATGAACTCGCTCATGTCGATGCGCACCATCGCGTCGGTCGAATCGAACAGGAATTCGGCCAGCGCCTTGCACAACTCGGTCTTGCCCACGCCGGTCGGGCCGAGGAACAGGAACGACCCGTTCGGCCGGCCCGGATCGGACAGTCCCGCGCGCGAACGGCGGATCGCATCAGCGACCGCACGCACCGCCTCGTCCTGGCCGACCACGCGCTCATGCAGGGAATCCTCCATGCGCAGCAACTTGTCGCGCTCGCCCTCGAGCATCTTCGAGACCGGAATCCCGGTCCAGCGCGCAACGACTTCGGCGATTTCCTCGGCGGTCACCTTGTCCTGCAACAGCTGGAAGCCCTGCTGCTCGGTTTCCTGTGCCGCGGCCAACTGCTTTTCGAGCTGCGGGATGCGCCCGTACTGGATTTCCGAAACACGCGCGAAATCCTGCTGACGCATCGCTGCGTCCATTTCCTGGCGCGCCTGCTCGATCGACTCCTTGATCTTCGTGGTGCCGGTAACGGCGGCCTTCTCGGCCTTCCAGATTTCCTCGAGATCGGAAAAATCTCGCTCCAGCCCGTCAATCTCGCTTTCGAGATCGGACAGCCGCTGTTTCGATTCCGCGTCCTTCTCCTTCTTCAGCGCCTCGCGCTGGATCTTGAGCTGGATCAGTCGACGCTCCTTGCGGTCGAGCTCTTCGGGCTTGGAATCGATTTCCATGCGGATGCGCGACGCCGCCTCGTCCATCAGGTCGATGGCCTTGTCCGGCAACTGGCGATCGGGGATGTAGCGATGCGACAACGTCGCCGCCGCGACGATCGCCGGATCGGTGATCTCGACGCCGTGATGTACCGCGTACCGTTCCTTCAGGCCACGCAGGATCGCGATGGTGTCCTCGACACTGGGCTCGCCGACGAACACCTTCTGGAAGCGACGTTCGAGCGCCGCGTCCTTCTCGATGTACTTGCGGTACTCGTCGAGCGTCGTGGCGCCGACGCAATGCAGGTCGCCGCGCGCGAGCGCCGGCTTGAGCATGTTGCCGGCATCCATCGCGCCTTCACCCTTGCCCGCGCCGACCATCGTGTGCAGTTCGTCGATGAACAGGATGACCTGGCCTTCCTGCTTGGCCAGATCGTTGAGCACGCCCTTGAGGCGCTCCTCGAACTCGCCGCGGAACTTGGCCCCCGCGATCAGCGCACCCATGTCGAGCGATAGCACGCGCTTGCCGCGCAGGCCTTCGGGCACCTCGTCATGGATGATGCGCTGGGCGAGGCCTTCGACGATCGCGGTCTTGCCGACACCGGGCTCGCCAATCAGAACCGGGTTGTTCTTGGTGCGCCGCTGCAGCACCTGGATGACGCGCCGGATCTCTTCGTCGCGACCGATGACCGGGTCGAGCTTTCCCGATCCGGCCCGGGCGGTCAGGTCGATGCAGTACTTCTCGAGTGCCTGCCGGTTCTCTTCCGCATTCGCGTCGTCGACTTTTTCGCCACCGCGCATGCGTTCGATCGCGGTCTCGAGGTTCGCCGCTTTGCCGCCCGTGGCCTTGAGCGCCGCACCCGCTTCGCCCTTGTCCTCGAGTGCCGCCAGCACGAACAACTCGCTGGCGATGAACTGGTCACCGCGCTTCTGCGCCAGCTTGTCGGTCAGGTTGAGCAGGCGATTGAGATCGTTGCCGACGCCGATGTTGCCTTCCTGCCCGGCCACCTTCGGCATACGGTCGAGCAACTGGCCGAGGCGCGTACGCAACGCGGCGACGTTGACACCGGCCTGGGCCAGCATCGGCTGGGTCGAACCACCTTGCTGGTCGAGCAATGCAACAAGCACATGCGCCGGCTCGAGCATGTTGTGATCGCGGCCGACAGCAAGGCTTTGCGCATCCGCCAAAGCCTGCTGGAAGCGCGAAGTGAGTTTGTCCATGCGCATCGAAAACACCTGCAGGTCAGAAGGCAGACTGGCTGCCGATGCGCGTCAAATGGTGCTTTTCCTCCGCGGAATCAAGGCGCGAGGTGCAGGCCGGACGACCGCCTCAGCCGGCCTGGGAGGCGCTTCTTGCGGTCAGCGTCGCTGCCGGCGACAAGGTGATGCGAAAGCACGCGCCGCCGCCGGCGACAGGCACGTATTCGAGCGTGGCCTGGCTGGATTCGCACATCTGCCGCGCCAGGTAGAGACCGAGCCCGGTGCCGTACTCGCTGGTCGTGTAGAACGGATCGAAGATCTGCGCTGCAACCTTGGCCGGAATGCCGGGGCCCCGATCGACGACTTCGAGCAAGGGCGGTCCCTTGTCGGTGGCCATGCGCGCGACGACGACGACACGCGCCACCGCACCCGGCTCGCGTCCATAGCGGATCGCGTTCTGCACCAGGTTCCAGACCACCTGCTGCAGATGCTGCGGATCGACCATCGCCTCGATCTGGCGGTTCTGCGTGATCGCGCGCAAATGATCCTGGCCAAGATCGTTGCTCTGCTTGTACTCCTCGACAAACGACAACGCCCATGCGTTCAGATCGATGCTCTCGGGACGAGAGCGTTCACGCCGCGACAGTTGCAGGATGTTCTCGACGACTTCGTTGGCGCGCGTGCAGTGGTTGTTGACGATCTCGACGAGTCGACGGTCCTCTTCCTCCATGCTTTCCGATTCGGCCAGAAGTTGCGCCGAATAGCGGATCGCAGCGAGCGGATTGCGGATCTCGTGCGCGATCGACGCGGATAGCCGCCCGAGCGATGCCAATGTCATTTCCTCGGCACGTCGCGAAAGCAGGGAAGTGTCATCGAGGAAGATCAGGATATGGGTGTCGTCGTTCGGCGCCATGCGCGAGAAGCGCGGAATCACCTCGGGCACGTCGGCAGCGAGGGCGACCGGGTTCTGGTCGATGCGTCCGGAGTGACGCCAGTGATAGAGGCGCCGCGACAGCTCGGATGCGACCTGGCCGAGGTCGCGCTGGTTCGGCGAAGGATTGCCGATCAGGTGCCAGGCCGATTCGTTGATGCGCAGGATATGGTTGGCATCATCGACCAGGAGCACGCCGGTCTTCATGCGTCGGATGATCAGGTCATTGACCTGTTCGAGATTGAGCAAGTCGACACCGCGCTGTTCGGCCAGCGCCTCGGTTTCGCGCATCTGCCGGCCAAGATGCGCGCACAGCCCGGCGACAGCGATATACGCAACGCCGAACAGGGTCGCCTCGAGTATGCTGCGGTCGGTCGCGATCGAGCTGAAGTACGAGGCCAGCGGCGGCGCGATGACGCCGACAGCAGCCATCACGGCAAGCAGCATCGATTGCCGGAATGGCAGCAGCAAGGCACCGACCCCGACATTGACCATCAGCATCATCGGTATCGAGCTGTGCCCGCCGCTGATCGAAAACAGGACCAGCGACGCCGCGATCGTATCGAGCGCCAGTGCCGCGCCGATGCTCGCGCTCATGCGTCGGCGCATGCGATCGGTCGAGATCAGCAGGATGATCGCGATCGCCGTGTAGGCCAGCGCGACTGCCCTGCCCAGTTCGGAATGGCTGATCTTGATCCAGTCGACCGCAAGCGGGCTGAACACGAGGCCGACATAGACTACGGCCTCAAGGACACGGTAGAGATTGAAGAAATAGAGCTCGCGCCGGGTGATGTCACCGGTGGTGTCTTCCGCGCGCCGCGTATTTCGATCAGCCAAAGCCCGTCCTCCCAAGCGCCCGAAGTATAGGTGGGCGACACCCGATCCTGCAGCATGGCCCGTGCAAGCACGGCGATTGTCACCGATTGTGACGACCCTGGCGCGGAAAGTCCCCGATTCGAAAAATCCAATCCGGGTCTGGCCACCGACGCGTCCCCGCGCCGGTGAGCCGCTCGCGCCGTCCCTGCGGGACCGTCTTTTGCAATCACCGCGGGCTTTGCCCAAAATACGCGCCCACTCTGCGGGTCGATCCGGGTTCCCGGTGTCGACACATCTTCCCTCGATCCAAGGCCTGCGGCTGTGACCGGCGACTGTGGCCGTCATCCGCGTCTCTCCTAAAAAGGTGCCTGCATGAATTTCCATGAATACCAAGCCAAGGAACTGTTCGCCGAGTTCGGCATTCCGGTTCCTCCAGGAAAGGTCGCTGCGTCTCCCGAGCAGGCCGTCGATGCGGCCAAGGCACTCGGCGGTTCGCAGTGGATGGTCAAGGCCCAGATCCATGCTGGCGGCCGCGGCAAGGCCGGCGGCGTGAAATTCTGCAAATCGACCGACGAGGTAAAGGCCGCTGCCGCAGCGATGCTGGGCCGCGACATGGAAACCTACCAGTCCGGCGGACGCGCATTGCCCGTCAACCTGGTCCTGGTCACCGATGCCACCAACATCGCCAAGGAGCTGTACCTGTCGATCCTGGTCGATCGCGACAGCAAGGCCGTCTCGTTCATCGCCTCGGCCCAGGGCGGCGTCGACATCGAGCAGGTTGCCCGCGAAACGCCGGAAGACATCCACACGATCGAAATCAACTTCGTCGAGGGCCTGCAGCCCTACCAGTGTCGCAAGCTTGCCTTCGACATGGGTCTCGACGCCAAGCAGGCCACCCAGCTGACCAAGATCATGCTCGGCCTGTACAAGCTGTTCAACGAACGCGATCTGGCCCTGGTCGAGTTGAATCCGCTGGCGATCCTCGATTCAGGCGTGCTCATGGCGCTCGATGGCAAGGTCAATTCCGACGACAACGCCGAGTTCCGTCATCCGAAGCTGGCCGCGATGCGCGACCTGAGCCAGGAAGACGCGGCTGAAGCAGCCGCCGTCCAGCACAACCTCAACTACGTGACGATGGACGGCAACATAGGTTGCATGGTCAATGGCGCCGGCCTGGCCATGGCGACCATGGACGTGATCAAGCTCGCCGGCGGCGAACCGGCCAACTTCCTCGATGTCGGCGGCGGCGCGACCAAGGAGCGCGTGACCGAGGCCTTCAAGCTGATCCTGCGCTCGGACAAGGTCCAGGCAATCCTGGTCAACATCTTCGGCGGTATCGTGCGTTGCGACCTGATCGCCGAGGGCATCATCGCTGCAGTCAAGGAAGTCGGGTTGAAGATCCCGGTGATCGTGCGTCTGCAGGGGACCAATGTCGACAAGGGTCGTGAGCTGCTGGCCAGCTCGGGCCTCGCCATCACGCCCGCCGACGACCTCAACGATGCCGCGCACAAGGCCGTCGCATCGGTCAAGGCCGCCTGAAAAATCACCGCAGGAAGCGGCAACCACCGCGATGCGCGCGCCAGTCGAACGGCGAGATCGTGAGCATCGCGGCTGAAGTCGCTTACGGCACGAAAACAATTCCGAGGAACGATCCATGAGCGTTTTGGTCAACAAGAACACCAAGGTCATCACCCAGGGCTTTACCGGCCAGCAGGGCACCTTTCATTCGGAGCAGGCGCTCGACTACGGCACCCAGCTCGTCGGCGGCGTCACTCCGGGCAAGGGCGGCAGCAGGCATATCAACCTGCCGGTGTTCAACACCGTGCACGATGCCGTCGAGGAAACCGGTGCCGATGCATCGATGATCTTCGTCCCGCCGCCATTCGCCGCCGATGCGATCCTCGAAGCAGCCGATGCCGGGATCCGCGTCATCGTCACGATCACCGAAGGCATTCCGGTACTCGACATGCTGCGCGTCAAGAACGTGCTCAAGCAGTACCCCGATACCGTCCTGATCGGTCCGAATTGTCCGGGCATCATCACTCCGGGCGAATGCAAGATCGGCATCATGCCGGGGCATATCCACAAGCCTGGCAAGGTTGGCATCGTGTCGCGCTCCGGCACGCTGACCTATGAGGCCGTCTTCCAGACCACCAACGTGGGCCTTGGCCAGTCGACCTGCATCGGGATCGGCGGCGACCCGATCAATGGCCTCAGCTTCATCGACTGCCTCAAGCTGTTCCAGGAAGATCCGCAGACCGAAGGCATCATCATGGTCGGCGAAATTGGAGGCAGCGCGGAGGAAGAAGCCGCCGAGTTCATCCAGGAGTTCGTGACCAAGCCCGTGGTGGCATTCATCGCTGGCGCCAGCGCACCGGCCGGCAAGCGCATGGGCCATGCCGGGGCGATCATCTCGGGCGGCAAGGGTACGGCAGCAGCCAAATTCGCCGCACTCGACAAGGCCGGCGTGACCACCGTGAAGTCGCCGGCCGACCTTGGAACGACGCTCGCTGCACGCATGAAGTAGGTTGAGCGCGAACCGGATGCTGACGAGCCGCCGCAGCGATGCGGCGGCTCATTTGCTTGCGGGACAGCAAGTCTCGGGCAAGATCAGCGCCTGGGTGATGACGCGAGCATAGTCAGGGCGAGTCCTCGACAAGGCATTTCAACGGCCGTCCGGCGAACCCTGCGTTCGCACGGACGCCGAAGGCACGGGGTCCGATGCAGGCCATAGACGACGACCAGAGAGACGATCCTGCCGTGCGAGCGGCGCCGGATCCCGTCATCCCGGGCTACCGCATCGTGCGAAGGCTCGGGCTTGGCGGCATGGCGACGGTCTATCTTGCCGTGCAGCAATCCCTTGAGCGCGAGGTCGCGGTCAAGGTCATGCGCCCGTCCAAGCGGCTCGAGGAATCGCAGTCGATACGCTTCGAACAGGAAGCCCGGGTCATCGCCAAGCTCGAGCATCCCGGCATCGTCGTCATCCACGAAGTCGGCCGCACGCAGCAAGGCGATCTCTACTACGTGATGCCGTATCTCGCCAAGGGCGACCTCAGCGTGCGCGACTACCGTGACGACGAACACGGCCTGATCGCGCTGCTCCAGTCCGTCCTCGATGCCCTCGACTACGCGCACGCGCGCGGCATCGTGCATCGCGACGTCAAGCCCGAAAACATCCTCTTCGACAATGCGGAAAGACCACAGCTCGCGGATTTCGGCATCGCGTTTTCGTCCGGTGGCGTGAATTCGCGCATCACTGGCGATGGCCTGACCATCGGCAGCGGTGCGCAGATGAGTCCCGAGCAGGCGCGTGCCGATTCCGTCGATGGACGCTCCGATCTCTACAACCTCGGGGTCGTCGCCTACGAGCTGCTGACCGGCCAACTGCCTTTTGAATCGAGCGATCCGCTGGCACTGGCGCTCATGCATGCGCACGATCCGGTGCCGACATTGCCTGCAGAGAAGTCGCATTGGCAGGCCTTTGTGGACAAGGCAATGGCCAAGCGGCCCGAGCATCGCTTCCGCAATGCGCAAGCGATGCATGGCGCGCTCGGCCTGATCGAACGACATGTGCGGCGCAAGGAGGGAGCCGTAGGGCGCGTGCGCCAGGTCCTCAACCATCGACCCGCCGTGTTGGTCGCGCTTGGCGCACTGCTCGCCGTATCCGTGACCAGCGTGATCCTGCCGATGCTCCATGACAGTGCGACGCAGGCAGGCCACGGCGCATCCGCCACGCTACCGTTGCCTGCCGCCAAAGCGGAAGGCGCGAACGCGATGAGCGAGCGCCTGCTCGACGCGCAACAACAATTCGGCACGGGTGCCTTGCTGTTTCCGCCCGGAGCAAATGCGGCCGAGAGCTATCTCGAGGTCCTGCGCTCCGATCCAGGCAACCTCGCCGCCAGGACCGGCATCGAAGCGATCTTCGGCGAGACCGCGCAAGCCATCGAGCACTCGGTGCATGAAAACGCGGACAGCGAGGTGCAACGACTCCATGCGCAGGTCGAACAGGTCGCCGACCAGGCGGGCATGCGCGAAAATGCCGCATTCGCCGCGATGCGCTTGCGTGTGCGCAAGGCCGTGTTCGGACGCATCGACCTCCACATGGCCGAACTGCGCAAGGGAGCGGCAGCCGATGCAATCGCTCTCGCCAACGCACTCGGATTTGCCGGCGCCGAACTGTCGATGCTCACGGAACGACTGCAGGCCCAACCCGAGATCGGCAAGCCGATCCGCGATCCGGGCGGTCCGGCACTGCTGGCGATTCCGCAACGCTACGCCGGGTCGAAGCTGGCGAATGCGATCTTGATGATGCGCGACGAAGTCAGCCGAGATGACTACGCCACTTTTGCAAAGGCGACCGCTCGCGAGTCATCGCGTTGCCGTAATGCGCTTTCGCCACTGCGCCTGTTTGACCGGCGCACATGGCAGGACCCGGGCTTCCGGCAGTCGGGCGGTGAGCCCGTGGTCTGCGTCAGCGTCGACGATGCCCTGGCGTATGCCCGCTGGCTGGGCCGGAAAACCGGCAAGAAGTATCGACTGCCGACCCGCAGCGAATGGATGCTCGCGGACCGGTCCAGTCCGACCGGTCGCGATGCGTGCGCGCTCGGCAATGTGAATGACAGCAGCGCGAAGAATGGGGCGCGGCATTCCTGCAACGACGGTCATCCGTTCACCGCTGTTCCCGGCAGTTCCACAAGCAGCGCGCTGGGATTGCGCGAGCTGCGCGGCAATGTGGCGGAATGGTCGGCCGATTGCAGCGGCGCGGTCGACGGCACCGCGCGCCGTTCCGCTGACGAGTGCGGGCGCCACGCAGCGCTCGGACTGTCGTGGCGCGATGGGCCGGGGGTCAAGCCGGACGTCTCGCGCGCGCTGCCGTCGGACCGAGGCTATGACGATGTCGGCTTCCGCCTGGTCCGCGACCTTTGAAAGGCGCATGGCATAATCGCGGCCTGCCGGCCGGCGCCATTCCAGACCGCCCGAACACCTGACGGCGACGAGGCAATCCACGCCTACCCGCTCTCTTTCCTGCCCACGAGGCGACGATCAGCCCATGTCGACATTGCGCGTCGCGCTGGCACAGTTTGATTTTCCGGTTGGCGCGGTACAGCGGAACGCCGAACGCATCGCCGCCCTGATTGCCGAGGCGCGCGATCGGCATGCTGCCGACCTGGTTGTTTTCCCCGAACTCGCGGTCAGCGGCTATTCGCCGGAGGATCTGCTGCTGCGACCGGGCTTTCTCGCGGAATGCGAAGCCGCAATCGCGCGCATCGCGAGCACGACGCACGGCGCCGTCGCCGTGGTGGGCTGGCCGCAATCGGCCGGCGCCGTCGTCTACAACGCGATCAGCGTGCTGCGCGATGGCCGCATCGAGGCCACGTACCGCAAGCGCGAGTTGCCGAACTACGCGGTATTCGATGAGCGCCGCTATTTCGAGGTGGATCCGGATGGCGGCCCCTGCGTGATCGAGATCAAAGGGATCAAGGTCGGCATGGTCATCTGCGAGGATCTGTGGTTCGCCGAGCCTCTCTCGGATACGGCTGCCAGGCAGGCCGAACTGGTCGTCATCGCGAATGCCTCGCCGTTCGAGCACGGCAAGCTGGCCCGCCGCGATGCGCTGCTCGGTACGCGTGTTGCAGAGACCGGCGTTGCCCTTGCCTACCTCAATATCGTTGGCGGACAGGACTCCGTGGTTTACGACGGAGCTTCCGTGCTCGCCGACGGCGATGGCCGCATCCATCCGGCTGCGCGCGCGTTCGAGGACCACCTGCTGATCGCCGATTTCGATCCGGCGACGCGCCGATTCGAGGCACCTGCCTGGCCGGCCGAGACCGACGAAAGCCGCCACGGTCTCGCCTGGCGGGCAATCGTGCGGGCGACGCGCGATTACTGCGTCAAGAATGGATTCACGAGCGTCTGGATCGGTCTCTCGGGTGGCATCGATTCGGCGATCGTCCTTGCCATCGCGGTCGATGCGCTCGGCGCGGAAAACGTGACCGCCGTGCGCTTGCCGTCACGCTATACCTCGGGCCACAGCAATGATCTTGCCGAGGTCCAGGCAAATGCACTTGGCGTGCGCATCGAGACCGTTCCGATCGGCCTTCCGTTCCAGGGCTTCCTCGACGCACTCGAACCCTTGTTCCGCGGCCACGCGTCCGACACGGCCGAGGAGAACCTGCAGTCACGCTGCCGTGGCGCGATCCTGATGGCCTTGTCGAACAAGTTCGGCGGCCTGTTGCTGACCACCGGCAACAAGAGCGAGTACGCCGTCGGCTACGCGACGATCTACGGCGACATGTGCGGCGGATTCGCGCCGATCAAGGACCTCTACAAGACCGAGGTCTTCGCCCTCGCCAGATGGCGCAACAGGCAGGGAATGGAGAATCGGGAATCGACAATCGATCAGGCGCCCGCCTGGGTCATTCCGCCTGCGGTGATTGACCGCGCACCGTCGGCGGAACTGCGCGAGAACCAGACCGACCAGGATTCGCTGCCTCCGTACGAGGTACTCGATGCGATCCTGGCACGCCACATCGACGACGAGCAGTCGCGCGCCGAAATCATCGCGTCAGGCTTCGATCCGGGCGTGGTCGACCAGGTCCTGCGCCTCGTGCGCATCAGCGAGTGGAAACGACAGCAGTCGGCGCCGGGCCCGAAGGTCTCGCGACGCGCGTTCGGTCGCGAGCGACGTTATCCGATCAGCTCCGGCTGGAACTGAAAAACCCCCGCCCGATGCGGATCAACGCTCGTGTTTCGTTGTCGCCAGCGGCTTCGTGCCGCGATTGGACAGGGGCAGCAGTTTCCACCAGGTCGAGCGCCAGTCGGGCCAGGTGCCGCTCAGCGAGGGATGCTCGGGGAAATTGAGCTTGAGCACGCGCTCGGAATCGTCGGCCAGCTTGTCCTGGCCGAGCGCGTGATAGGACCGCACCATGACCGCGAGCGCATCACCGACCTGGCGGGATTGATCGTAGGTCTCGAGGATCGACTTGGCCCGGTTTGATGCTGCCACGTAGGCACCCTGCCGCAGGTAGAACAAGGCGACATTGAGTTCGGCCTGGGCCATGCCGTCCCGCAGATGGATCATTCGCTGCTTGGCATCCGGCGCGTAGCGGCTGTCCGGATGGCGCTTGATCAATGCGGCAAAATCATCGAACGACTGGCGCAGGAACGACTGGTCGCGCTGGGTCATGTCGAGCCCGGCATAACGCTCGAGCAGTCCTTCCTCGCGATCGAAGTTGATCAGCGCACGCAGGTAGTACGCGTAGTCGATGTGTTTGTGCGAGGGGTAGGTCTTGATGAAGCGGTTGACCGTCGAGTAGGAGTCGTCGGGCTTGTTCATCTTGTACTGCGCGTAAGCCTGATCGAGTTGCGCCTGCTCGGTGTATGGCCCGAACGGGAAGCGCCCGACCAGGCGAGCGAACGTCTTGGCCGCGCCGTCATAGTCGCCCTTGTCGCTCTGCGCCTTGCCGCGCTCGAACAGTTGTTCGACGCTGAATGTCTCCAGCGGATCGGCTTTCTTCTTGCCAAAGAACGAGCATCCGGCCATGAGGAACACGGCAAGGAGCACGCAGACAATGCGGGAGACAAGCTGGAATCGACGGAAAACTCGCATGCGGAGGGGGGCTCTGCGATGATGGAAGTCCGCGATCATAACCCGAACCCGCGATCCCAAGAACAAGTCGACACCGGCGCTGGCGCCCTGTCGGTCGTTCAAAAAACGTTAGCCCAACGGCCAACGCAGGCGCCACAACGGACTCATGGTTGATGACCTCTGCGCAAAGCCGCACCGATGACAGCTCGCTCCTTCGATCGCCTCCGATGAACGCAACTCCGAATCTGCTGAACGCCAGCATCCCGCCCGAATCCGCTGGCCGGCGCTTTGACGCCGCCCTCGCCGACCTGTTTCCCGACTACTCCCGATCGCGCCTCAGCGCGTGGATCAAGGCGGGCGATGTCCTTCTGGATGGCGAACAGGTGATACCACGACATATCGTGCATGGCGGCGAGACGGTCGAACTGCATGTGCGCATGCAACGCGAGGTCAAGGCCAGCGCCGAAGACATCCGCCTCGACATCCGCTACGAAGACGCCGACCTGATCGTCGTCAACAAGCCGCCTGGCCTGATCGTGCATCCGGGAGCCGGCAATCCGGATGGCACCCTGCAGAACGCCCTCCTTCACCACGATCCCGAACTGGCCGGCATCCCCCGCGCCGGACTGGTCCATCGCCTCGACAAGGGCACCTCGGGCCTCATGGTCGTCGCACGCACCCTTCGCGCCCATACCAGCCTGGTCGAACAGTTGTCGGCGCGCAGCGTGCATCGCCAGTACGAAGCGCTGGCCTACGGACCGATGGTCTCGGGCGGCAAGATCGACCAGCCGATAGGCCGGCATCCAGTCGATCGGCTCAAGCAGGCCGTGCGCGAAGATGGTCGCGAGGCGGTCACGCACTACCGGGTGCGGGAAAAATTCCGCGCGATGACCCTGGTTGAATGCCGCCTCGAAACCGGCCGCACCCATCAGATCCGCGTGCACCTGGCCCATGTGCGCCATCCGATCGTCGGCGACCTGGCCTATGGCAATCTGCGCCTGCCAAAAGGCGCCAGTCCCGAACTGATCGAAGCCTTGCGCGGATTCCGCCGCCAGGCCCTGCACGCGGAACGCCTCGAATTCGTCCATCCGGCCACCGGCGAGACCGTGCTGGTCCAGGCCGAGCGCCCGGCCGACATGGAAGCGCTGATCGGCGTGGTGCGGGACGATTCGAAGACCTGAGCGTGCAATCCACCGCGCAACACAGCCTCGTCCCGGACTGGCCTGCCCCGCCGGGCGTCCACGCATGCGTCACGACGCGGCAGCTTGCAGGTCGATCGCAACCGCCGTTCGATCGCTGCAATCTCGGCAATCGTTGCGGCGACGATCCTGCGGTCGTCGCTGCCAACCGCGCTTCGCTGGTCGACCTGCTTGATCTTCCTGCCGCGCCGCTGTGGTTGCACCAGGTGCACGGCATCAATGTCCTCGATGCCGACCATTTCCGCGCCGGTGACGTCGAGGCGAACGCGGATGCCGCCGTCGCGCGAACAGCCCGTACCGTGCTTGCCGTGCTGACCGCCGACTGCCTGCCGGTGTTCTTCTGCTCGGCCGACGGCGATGAGGTCGCAATTGCGCACGCAGGTTGGCGCGGATTGGCCAACGGCGTCCTCGAAGCGACGCTGTCGGTCATGCAGACGCGGCCTTCCGGGATTCTTTGCTGGATCGGTCCGTCGATCGGCGCGATGTCCTATGAAGTCGGGCCGGAAGTCCGCGATGCATTCGTCGAACGCGACAACGCGACGGCGATCGCCTTCTCGCAAACCCGGCCCGGCCACTGGCTGTGTGATTTGCCGGCCCTGGCCCGGCATCGGCTTCGAGCCGCTGGCATCGAACGCATCAGCGGCGGTGAATTCGATACGCGCTCCGATCCGCGCTTCTACTCGTTCCGCCGCGATCCGCATTGCGGCCGTTTCGCAAGCCTGATCTGGCGCAGCTGATCGGGCACGGCCGGCACCGGATCGATTTTCCAATGTGCGCGATTGTGACCGCGCGCAAGTCCCGGCTCCGCAGCGCAGCGTAAGGTGATCGCGTTCAACGGAGCACAGGGGCGATCCGATGAAGACTATCCATGCGGCGATGCTGGGCATCCTTTCCTGCGGCCAGGCCCTTGCGGCCGAAGTCACGGTGCAGAACGATGCGCTGACGAATTTCGCGACCGCGACGATCGAAGCCGGCTTCGCGGCCGGCGAAAAGGGGGCAAGCTGGCTGACCTCGCCATGCGCCGGCAACATCGTTGCGGTGCAGTTGTTCTGGCTTTCGTTGAATGGAACCAGCGGGCAGACCCTCGGCGACACGATCGAGATCTTCCGCGCCGGCACCTATCCGAATCCGGGCAGCCTTGCCCAGCACATCGACGGCCCGGTGCTGACCGATGGCGTGCTCAATGAATACCGCTATCTCGACGACAACAACACGGTACCCCTGAGTGTCCCTGTCACGGCGAACGAGACGTTCGTCGTTTCCTACCGGTTCGGAGCGGCACCTCCGGGCACCGGCCCCAGCCTCGTCGTCGACAACAACGGCATCCAGGGCGGACGCAACGCGATCTTCGCGTTCCTCGGCGGCAACACCTTTCTCTGGTTGTCCTCGGAAACCTTCCAGGTACCGGGCGACTGGGTGATCCGCGCCGTCGTCGATTGCCAGGCCGCCGGCAGCAGCGCGGACGTCGCTTCGACGATCAGCACGTCCCCGTCGCTGTATACGCCGGGCGCCGCGATCAGCCATGCGATGTCGATCAGCAATGGCGGTCCCGGAAACGCGGCCAGTGTCGTCGTCGTCGACGCCTTTCCGGCCGCGTACACGGGCGTCACCTGGAGCTGCGTAGCGAGCGGCGGTGCAAGCTGCACCTCGGGCGGATCGGGCAACCTCTCGCAGGTCATCAACCTGCCCGCGGGCAGCCAGGTGACCTACACGGTCAACGCGACCGTTGCACCGGGAAGCACGGGCGTCCTGTCCAATTCGGTCACCGCCGTGGTCAATTCACCGGCGACCGACCCGAACAGTGCAAACAACACGGCTACCGCCAATACCGCGCCACTCTCGGACAGGATCTTCGCCGACGGGTTCGATCCGTCCGCATGAGCACTTCGCGCCAGCGGCCGGAATTGCGGCTGGTACGTGCCTGCCCCACGCCGTAATGCTTTGCCTTCCCGCGCGCCGCAGATTAACCTTGTGCGTCGCACCCGGCGTGTATCGACTGAACGCATGAGCAAACAATTCGCACTGGTCATCGATGACGAGCGGGATATTCGCGAGTTGCTGACCTTGACCCTGGGCCGCATGGGCCTGGTCGTCGAAACGGCCGCAACGGTCAATGAGGCCCGCCAGCGCCTCGCCGAAACACGTTACGCGCTGTGCTTCACCGACATGCGCCTGCCCGATGGCACGGGTCACGAGGTGATCGAGCTGATCGCCGCGCAATACCCCGATACACCGGTGGCGATGATCACCGCCTACGGCAATGTCGATGCCGCCGTCGTCGCGCTCAAGGCCGGCGCGTTCGATTTCGTCTCGAAGCCGGTGGATATCAACGTGCTGCGCCGCCTCGTGCAGACCGCCCTGCGCCTGTCCGAGGAAAAGAAGGCCAGCGTCGATGCCAGCAGCGCCAAGCTGATCGGTGAATCCGAGCCGATGAAGGAGTTGCGCGCCACGATCGCCAAGGTCGCGCGCAGCCAGGCGCCGGTCTACGTTGCCGGCGAATCCGGCGTTGGCAAGGAGCTTGCCTCACGCCTGATCCACGAGATGGGCCCGCGCGCCTCGGCCGCATTCGTGCCGGTCAACTGCGGCGCGATCCCGTCCGAACTCATGGAAAGCGAGTTCTTCGGCCATCGCAAGGGCAGCTTCACCGGTGCACATGCCGACAAGGAAGGCCTGTTCCAGGCCGCTGATGGCGGCACGCTGTTTCTCGATGAGGTCGCCGAACTGCCGTTGCACATGCAGGTCAAGCTGCTGCGCGTGATCCAGGAAAAGGCGGTTCGTCCGATTGGCGCGCGCGCCGAAGTCGCCGTGGACGTGCGCATCCTGTCGGCCACGCACAAGAACCTTGCCCGCCTTGTCGATCTTGGCTCGTTCCGCCAGGATCTTTTCTACCGCATCAACGTGATCGAATTGCGCGTGCCACCGCTGCGCGAGCGTCGCGACGATATCCCGCTGCTGGCCAGTCGTATCCTCGATCGACTCGGTCGCGAGGCGGATCGGGCACCCGCGCGACTGACTCCGGATGCACAAAAGGCGTTGAGCGCCTACGACTTCCCGGGCAATGTCCGCGAACTCGAGAACATCCTCGAACGCGCCGTCGCGCTGTGCGAGGACGGAACGATCAGCGCCGAGGACATGCGCCTGATCGCCCGTCAGCCCGGCGCCCATTCCGCCGGACCCGCGGAAACGGCGATGCCGATGCGACCCGTGTCATCGCATCATCATGCGACCGGACGCAGCGCCGAAGCCGAGCCCCACCAGGGTCTCGTGCTTCCCGATTCGGCCTACAGCGGCGATCTCGCCGCGACCGTCGCCGAAACCGAGCGTGCGGTCATCACCAAGGCCCTCGAGGCAACGCGCTGGAATCGCACCGCCGCGGCCAAGCAACTCGGCCTGACCCTGCGCCAGCTTCGCTACCGCCTCGAGAAGCTCGGCATCGAATAAGCGGTCGCCGGCGCACTTGCCTGTCGAACGCTGATCGACAGGCGACGCGCCCGACCCGCGCCGGCATCGGAAAACCCGCGTATCATGCGTCCCGTTACACGCGGTGGGAGAAGCGGGGAAAACCCGCTGCCGAAGGCGCAACGCCCGTAATCGCTCAGGCCCCGATACCTCCGCGCGCAGACAACTCTGGAGAGACCGGCTGCCGTGTCTGGCACGTACCGGCGCCGAAGGGGCAAGAAGCGACCACCGCTTCCAAACTCTCAGGCAAAAGGACAGAGGGGCGCCCGGCGTGCGGCTTCGCACGCGATCTCTGGACGCCCTCATCATGCCCAATACTTCCTCGCCCTCGCTGCGCGATCTCGAAAACCATTCCGCTTTCGTCGACCGTCATATCGGCCCGAACGATGCCGAAATCGCAGCCATGCTCAAGATCGTCGGCCACGCGTCGCTGGATGCGATGACCGATGCCATCGTGCCCGGCAAGATCAAGTCGCCGATGCCGCTCGCCCTGCCCGCCGCGATCACCGAGGTCGAGGCGCTGGCCAGGATCCGCACGATCGCGGACCGCAACGCGGTGTTTCGCAGCTTCATCGGCCAGGGTTACTACGGCACGCTGACGCCGAACGTCATCCTGCGCAACATCCTCGAGAACCCTGCCTGGTATACGGCGTACACGCCCTATCAGGCCGAGATCTCGCAGGGTCGCATGGAAGCGCTGATCAACTTCCAGACCATGGTCGCCGACCTGACCGGCATGGAAATCGCCAACGCGTCCCTGCTCGACGAGGCGACCGCCGCGGCCGAGGCAATGACCCTGGCCAAGCGCTCGGCGAAATCGAAATCCAACCTCTTCTTCGTTTCCAATGCCGTGCATCCGCAGACGCTCGAAGTCGTGCGCACGCGGGCCGACGGTCTGGGCATCGACCTGCATGTCGGCGACGACGCCGACGCGGCCAAGGTCGACAGCTTCGGCGTGCTGCTGCAGTACCCGAACACCTTCGGCCAGATCAACGACTACGCCACGCTCGCCGAGGCCACGCATGCGCGTGGTGCGCTCGTCGCGGTCGCCACCGATCTTCTCGCCCTCACCCTGATCCGTGCACCGGGCAGTTGGGGCGCCGACATCGTCATCGGCAACAGCCAGCGCTTCGGTGTCCCGTTCGGCTTTGGTGGACCGCATGCCGCGTTCATGGCATGTCGCGATGCCTACAAGCGCTCGATGCCGGGCCGCCTGATCGGCGTATCGATCGACGCCGAAGGCAAGCCGGCCTATCGACTCACCCTGCAAACCCGCGAGCAGCACATCCGCCGCGAAAAGGCGACCTCGAACATCTGCACCGCGCAGGTATTGCTTGCCGTGATGGCCAGCATGTACGCGGTCTATCACGGCCCGGACGGCCTGACCCGGATTGCCCGGCGCACCCATCGGCTGGCCACGATCCTCGCCCGCGCCTTGCGCGATGCGGGCTTGACGGTCGGCCCCGATTTCTTCGACACGCTGCACGTGGTCGGTGTCGATGCGGCCGCGCTGCACGCCAAGGCACGCGCGGCGCGGATCAATCTGCGCGCGATCGATGCGGGCAGCGTCGGCATCAGCGTCGACGAAACGACCACGCGCGCCGATCTGGCCGCGCTCGCCAGTGTGTTCGGTGCGTCGATCGAAGATATCGACGCACTCGACCAGTCCACCGCGGACGCCGTGCCGGCCGGTCTGCGGCGCGAGTCGCCGTTCCTGCAGCATCCGGTGTTCAACACGCACCACAGCGAACACGAATTGCTGCGCTACATGCGTGCGCTGGCCGACAAGGACCTGGCCATGGATCGCACGATGATCCCGCTCGGCTCGTGCACGATGAAGCTCAACGCGACGGCCGAGATGATCCCGGTCACCTGGCCCGAGTTCGCCAACATCCATCCGCTCGCGCCGGCCGATCAGGCCACCGGCTACAAGCAGCTCATCGACGAACTTGAGGCGATGCTGGTCGAGGTCACCGGCTACGACGCCGTCAGCCTGCAACCGAATTCGGGCGCCCAGGGCGAGTTCGCCGGATTGCTCGCGATCCGCGCCTGGCATCGCTCGCGCGGCGACAGCCATCGCGACATCTGCCTGATCCCCGAATCGGCGCACGGCACCAATCCGGCCTCGGCGCAGATGTGCGGGATGAGCGTGGTGGTCACGCGCTGCGACAAGGACGGCAATGTCGATGTCGATGACATCCGCGAGAAGGCGCAGAAGTATTCCGATCGCCTCGCCGCGCTGATGATCACGTATCCGTCGACGCATGGCGTGTTCGAGGAAGATGTCGTCGAGATCTGCGAGATCGTCCACAGGCATGGCGGCCAGGTCTACACCGACGGCGCCAACATGAACGCGCTGGTCGGCGTCGCCAAGCCCGGCAAATGGGGTTCGGATGTTTCGCATCTGAACCTGCACAAGACCTTTTGCATCCCGCACGGCGGCGGCGGGCCCGGTGTCGGTCCGTGCGCGGTCAAATCGCATCTGGCTCCGTTCCTGCCACGCGTGATGGGCGGCCAAGGCGAAGTCGGCATGGTCAGCGCCGCGAGTTTCGGCAGCGCAAGCATCCTGCCCATCTCGTGGATGTACATCACCTTGATGGGCACGGAAGGCCTGCGCAAAGCGACCCAGGTCGCGCTGCTCAACGCGAACTACATCGCGCGACGTCTCGCGCCACACTACGCAACGCTTTACACCGGTCGCAACGGCCTCGTCGCCCACGAGTGCATTCTCGACCTGCGTCCGTTGAAGGACGCGACCGGCATCGGCGCCGAGGACGTGGCCAAACGCCTGATCGATTTTGGCTTCCATGCGCCGACCCTGAGTTTTCCGGTGGCCGGCACCCTGATGGTCGAACCGACCGAAAGCGAATCGCTGCACGAACTCGACCGCTTCATCGACGCCATGATCCAGATCCGCGACGAGATCCGCGCGGTCGAGGAAGGCACGCTCGATCGCGAGGACAATCCACTCAAGCACGCTCCGCACACAGCGACCATGGTCGCCGGCAGCGAATGGACGCACCACTACCCGCGCGAGCTGGCCGCATTCCCGTTGCCGACACTCAAGCAGCAGAAATACTGGCCGCCGGTTGCGCGCGTGGACAATGTCTACGGCGACAAGAACATCATGTGCGCGTGCATCCCGATCGACGCGTACAAGGACGAAGCCGAGGCCTGAATCGGCCTGCCGACCGCTGCGGATTCCGGTTATCAGCCGATCCCGCGAACTTCAGCGGTCGGCCTGCGTGCAACCTCCGCCCGATCACGGGTTCGCGTGGTCGGGTTTGCTTCATCGGCACGCGCCCCACAGCCGATACGCGCGAGGACCGGAGCCGTCGCATCGATCGCGAATGCGCAAAAGGCCGAGCGACGTGCGCTCTGTCCGCGATCCGACAGCGGATCGCGACTGGCCGTGTTTCGCGGATCCAGGCACAAGGTCACCAACCTCCTTGCCCAGCCTGCACAAGGACGTTCCAGCCTGCGTTCCGGCGACGCGTCAGCGCGTGTAGAAGCCGGTGAGATTCGCAGGTGGCATATCCTCGCGCTGGACTGCGTCGACGCGCGCACCGAGCGGACCATGCTGCAGCCAGCGCTCCAGTTCGGCGATCGCCTCGGGCGCACCTTCGGCGATGACTTCGACGCGGCCATCGCGAAGATTGCGCGCATGGCCGCGCAGGTCGAGGCGCATCGCCTGGGTCCGCGTACCGGCGCGGAACGAAACGCCCTGCACGTGTCCCGACACATGGAAGCGTGCGCAGGCCACCGTAGTCGCTCAATCCTTTTTCGCTGCCTTGGCAGCAAGGATCGCCTGCTCGAGATCCTTGTCCTTGATCGGCCCTAGGAACTGCCTGGCGACACTGCCATCCGGCGCGATCAGGTAGGTCGTCGGCAAGCCGCGCGGCGTGTCGAAATCGGCCGGCGGCGTATCAACATCGATCTGCGCGATCGGATAGTCGACCGGATTTTTCTTGAGGAAATCCACGATCTCCTGGCGTTCGGTGTCCTCGTAGGCCAGACCGATGCCCTCGACGTCCTTGCGCGCCTTGATGAAGGCAGAGAGCTCGGGCATCTCGGCAATGCACGGCGCGCACCAGGTCGCCCAGAAATTGACCACGACCCATTGCCCGCGATGGGCGGCGAGGTCCCAGGCCTTGCCATCGATGGTCTCGACCTTGAGCACGGGCCGCTTCGCCGTCTCGGCGTGGATCACCGACGAAGCGAACGCAAGCAGCACACCGAGGAAAATGACTGCGGGATGTTTCATGGACTGGTTTCCGGTTGGACTGGAGTCGATGCATTCGCATCAATGCTTGCCACCAGCGATGCGAGTGGCACGTCGAGACGCTTGCGCAGGTCCGCGGACAGCGCGTGCAGCGGCCCTGCGCCGACGTCGCTCATCGCGGCACCCGGCAGCAACTGGCTGTCGACCGGCAGACGATAGCCGGTCTCCCGATACAGATCGAGCAGGCTGATCCCGGCGAGGTCGCGCGAAAGCATCCATTCGCCGGTTTCGGTGCGGCGGATCACGGCGACATCGCAAAGATCGCCGAGATAACGCTGCAGCAGGTCATCGGTCAGGTACGGCTCACGCCGCAACAGCTCCTGGCTGTGCAGTCCCTGCCCTTCGCGATGCGCCGCGACCAGCCGGGCGATGACGCGCAGCAGGCCGGTCAACTCCTGGTCGGGCGAGATGCGGTCGTCGACGTGCCGGTAGTCGAACGCCGACAGCGAAGCGGTAATCGAAGCACCGAAAAGGACGACGATCCAGGACAGGTACATCCACAGGAAGAAGATCGGCACGATCGACAGCGCCCCATACACCTGCTGGTAGGTCGCCAAGTCGCTGGCATACCAGGCGAAGCCGTGCTTTGCCGACTCGAACAAGGCCGTCGCGATCAATCCACCGATCGCTGCATCGCGAAAGCGCACGGTGCGATTCGGTATGACCGTGTAACCCGTGGTCAGCGCGATCCAGACGATGACGAACGGCAATGCCGAAAGCACGCGTTCCTTGATCGACCATTGGGCCGCCGCCGCATCGATGAAGGGCAAGGCGACCAGATACGAACTGATTGCCAGCATCGCGACCAGCAGCATCGGACCGAGGCTCAAGGCCGTCCAGTAGATGACAAAGCGCGAGGTGGCGCCGCGATTGTTCTTGACCCGCCAGATCCGGTTGAACGCGTCCTCGATGCTCATCATCAGCGAGATGGCACTGAATACGAGCACGAGCACTCCTATCGTCGTCGCCTTGCTCGCATTGGCGGCGAATCCGGTGAGGTAGGTCTGGATCACATCGCCCGCGGCCGGCACGAAATTGTTGAACGCCCAACTGGTCAGCTTGATGCGCCATTCCTCGAACACCGGGAACGCAGCGAGGATGCCGAGGATCGCCGCGGTCAGCGGGACCAGCGCAAAAAGCGTCGTGAAAGCCAGCGCACCCGCCGTCTGCAAACAACGGTCCTCAAGGAAGCGGTGCCAGGTGAAGTCGAGAAAGGCGAGGCTGCGTTCGCGACTCAGGCTAGACTTGAGGATATTCCGATTGGCCATCCGCCGAGACTAGCGTAACGGCATCGCGCGGCCAATCTTGTCCTTCCCGAAAGCGGAACCGTATTCCATGCCCGACGTCCTGGTTCTCTACTACAGCCGCAACGGCAAGGTCGCCCAGCTCGCGCGACTCGTGGCCCGAGGTGTCGAGGAAGTGGACGGGATGCGCGCGCGTTTGCGCAGCGTGGCGCCGGTCGCGCCAGTCACCGAAAGCGCGCAGCCGCCGGTTCCCGAGGACGGCGCACCCTATGTCAGTCGCGAGGATCTCGACGAATGCGCCGGCCTGGTGCTCGGCAGCCCGACCCGCTTTGGCAACATGGCTGCCCCGCTCAAGCACTTCATCGACTCGACCGCGGCCGAATGGGCGTCGGGAACCCTGGTCGGCAAACCAGCCGCTGTATTCACCTCGACCGCGACGATGCACGGCGGACAGGAAAGCACCCTGCTTTCGATGATCACGCCGCTGCTCCATCACGGCATGCTGATCGTCGGCATCCCGTTCACCGAAGCGGCACTGAACCGGACCACGACGGGTGGCACGCCCTACGGTGCGAGTCATGTCGCGGGAGTCGACGGCGAAAATCCGCTGAGCGAAGACGAGCGCACGCTCGCGCGCCGTCTCGGACGGCGTGTCGCCGAGGTCTGCCAGCGACTCGGAGCATCCGCGTGATGGCCATGCGTTGCGGATTCCTCGCCTGGTTCGCGCTGGTGGTCCTGCAGATCGCCTGGCATGCATGGCTCGCGCCGCCGGCCAACGGACAGATCGGCCTGGCCCTGATGCTGACCTTGCCGCCCCTGCTGTTTCCGCTGCTCGCCCTGCGCCGCGGCGCCAAGCGCGCCCTGCTCTGGATCGGCATCATCAGCCTCGGCTATTTCTGCCACGGCGTGGTCGCGGCGTGGTCGATTCCAGCGGCGCGGCTGCCGGCCACGATCGAGGTCGCATTGTGCGTGCTTCTGATCGGCACGCTGGGCTGGATCACGCGCAGCGCGAAGAAAGGCCATTAGGAAAGGGTCAGGCGCTCGGCAAGCAGATCGACCAGCGCGCGCACGCCAGGCAGCAATCCGCGGCGCGTCGGATAGACGAAATGCGCCGTGCCCAGCGGCATCGACCAATCCGGCAGGACGACTTCAAGTTCACCGCGCGCGATGGCCGCCGAACAAATCATTTGTGGCAGGGTGGCGATGCCGAGTCCGCGTCTGGCGGCTTCGAGCAGGACCGGGAAACTCCCGCACACGAGTCGCGCCTGCATTTCGATCCGCTGTTTCGCACCGTGCGGACCGATCAGCTCGAGACTTTGCGTTCCCTCGAATTCCTGCATCGACAGCAACGGCAGTTCGGTGAGCGTCGCCGGCTCCGACGGACGCCCATGCGCATCGAGGAATTCGGGTGCAGCCACCAGCATCACGCGCGATTGACCGAACGCACGCAACACCAGGCTCGCATCGGTATCCAGCTTGTCGCGTACGCGGATCGCGATATCGAATCCTTCGCCGATCAGGTCGACACGCCGATCGCTGGCCAGCAGACGCACCTGCATCTTCGGATAGCGGGCGAGGAACTCCGGTATCAATTCCGCCATCACGGTCGGCGCCATCGCGATCGGACAACTGACGCGCACAAGCCCGCGTGGTTCGGCACTGAGCTCCTCGACCGCGGCCTGGGCTGCGCGCGCCTGCTCAAGCATGTCCCGGCAATGGGAGAGGAAGCGCTCGCCGACCTCGGTGATGACGAAACGTCGCGTGCTTCTCTGCAACAGGCGCACACCGAGGCGCTCCTCGAGTCGGGCCACGCGGTTGCTCAGCCGGGACTTCGGTATGCCCAACGCGCGTCCGGCAGCGGAAAAGCCGCCGTGGTCCACGACCTCGACGAAAAACCGCAGGTCGTTGAGGTCACTCAAGGCATCACGCTCAGTTCTCATCATCGTTCTCCTGAATGAACGATCCATTCAAAAACAGCCTACTTATCACATGATCGTGCAGCCAGTAAGTTTATTCCACCGCTGGCCCCGCCAGCCACGATCAAGAGACTCCCATGAAACTCGTCCATGTTGATTCAAGCGCGCTCGGCTCCCAATCGGTCTCTCGCGAACTGACCGCAGCGATCGTCGAGTCCTTCAGCCGCCTCGATCCACGACTTGAGATCCGCTACCACGACCTGGTTGCCGACCCCTTGCCGCACTGGACGCCGCTCGCTGATGCGAGCGATCCGGCGGTGGCGCGCGGCGGCGAACTGCTCGAAGAATTCCTGGCCGCGGATGTCATCGTGATCGGCGCGCCGATGTACAACTTCGGTATCCCGAGCCAGCTCAAGGCGTATATCGACCGTATCGCCGTTGCCGGCAAGACATTCCGCTATGGCGCCAACGGCCCCGAGGGACTTGCGGGCGGCAGGAAAGTCGTCATCGCTTCCTCGCGCGGCGGCATCTACAGCGCCGGCTCGCCTGCCGCGCCGATGGATTTCCAGGAGTCCTACCTGCGCAGCGTGTTCGGGTTCCTCGGTGTCACCGACATCGAAGTGGTCCGCGCGGAAGGCGTCAACATGAGCGCGGAACACAAGACGAAGGCGCTCGATGCCGCGCGCGCGTTGATCGACCAACAGCAACGACTCGCCGCCTGATCGACGGGAAGCGCGCGCTCACGCATACGCGCGGAACGCAAAAACCGGCGCGGGCTATACTCCCGCGCCATGCCTTCCCATCCCCACGCAGCGACGCTTGGCAACCAGTACCGCGGCGATCGGGTACTGCTTTCGTGGCTTGCGCGGAACCTGCCCAGGCCCGTTTTCGAGGCGATCGACACGGATCTCGACGCGCTCGGCGCACACGCGGCGCGAGCCTGGACCGAAGCGCGCTCATGTTCGCCCAGCGAACCTATCCTGACCCGCTTCGATGCCTGGGGCGAACGCATCGATCGTATCGAATCGACGCCGGTCTGGCAGCGCGGCGCGGCGTTGAGCGCGCGCTACGGACTCGTCGCCGCCGGCCACGATGCGACCCATGGCGAATTCTCCCGCTGCGACCAGTTCGCACGCGTCTATCTGCATCATGTCGCCAGCGAGTTCTACACCTGTCCGCTGGCGATGACCGATGGCGCCGCGACCGCGCTCAAGGCATCCGCCAACCAGGCCTTGATCGAACGTGCGGTCGACCGTCTCACCTCGCGTGATCCAGCCCGGCTGTGGCTGTCCGGCCAGTGGATGACCGAGCTGACGGGCGGCTCGGATGTCTCTGCCAGCGAAACCGGGGCATGCCGGGACGAGCACGGCCAATGGCGATTGCATGGCCGCAAATGGTTCACGTCCGCGCTGATCGGAGACATGGCGCTGACCCTGGCGCGTCCACAAGGCGCTTGCGATGGCGCCGATGCGCTGGCCTTGTTCTATCTTGAAACGCACGACGACAGCGGGCGCTGGAACGGCATCCGCGTTGATCGACTCAAGCACAAGCTCGGCACGCGCGAACTCGCGACTGCCGAAATCCATCTCGATGGCGCCCTCGCGATACCGGTCGGCGGACTTGAACGCGGTGTGCGCCTGATCGCGCCGATGCTCAACGTCACGCGGACCTGGAACGCGATCTGCGCACTCGCGACGATGCGTCGCTGCATCGCTCTCGCGACGTCCTACGCCCACCAGCGGGTCGCGTTTGGCCGGCGCCTGATCGATCACCCGTTGCACGCAGCGACGCTGGCCGACATGCAGGCCGACTTCGAGGCC
>Ga0209717_1000700_pt1 | contig 39832 bp, 2 predicted proteins | sample AD_UKC048_MetaG_FD_184418 | JGI IMG/M metagenome (GOLD analysis project Ga0209717, IMG submission 184418) | Active sludge microbial communities of municipal wastewater-treating anaerobic digesters from USA - AD_UKC048_MetaG (SPAdes) (version 2) | ecosystem: Engineered > Bioreactor > Anaerobic >...
ATATGTTTATTAAGCGAAAGAAAAATTTAAATTTTTATCGATATTTTTTATTAAACATTAAAAACGGCAAATGGAAAGAGATGACAACTCATTTCTGAATTGCCACCCCAACTATTGACATTGAACCTATTTTTTTTATTCCAAACCGTTAATTAAAATGACACATACCTTATCTCTGAGTCCAGATAAAGTATGTGTCGAAATTTTATAATTTTTCTTTTGTGATTTAATAAATTTGCACTGTATTTACTTTGTGCTTTAATAGATTTGCAAAATATTTATTTTGTGATTTCTATAAATTTACAATGTATATATTTTATGATTTCTATATATTTGCAATGTATTTATTTTCTTCTTTTGTAATTTTAGTTTTTACAGAATTTTGACCAAATTTAATATTTAATTCTTTGTCTATCATTTTTTCACCAATCTTTTCATTAAATACTAATTCAACTTTTTCAAATGATTTTTCCGTTAATTTTGGTTCCTCAAGATTTTTTGAAATATTAATTTCAGCATTTTTAATATCTAATCTTGCTTTTCCTGTGTATTCTTTTGTTCCATTTGAATATATGAAAATTTCCGTATTTTTTCTTTTGCTTACAATTAACCCTGCTGATAAAGATAATAAACTTATTCCTGCTATTCCTAACAATGATTTTTCTTGTACTGTAAATTCCTTCTTATCTTTACTTCCCAAAGTTACTGCTGGGTTTTCATTTGTAGAAGTTTCAGGATTAACAATTTCTTCCTCCTGATTAACATTTTCTACAATATTTTCCTCATTAGAATTACTAACCGGACCAAAATTAAAGTTTGTATTCTCCGTTATTGTTCCTTCAGTTGTATTTGGTGTTTCTAACTCAATAATTTCTGTTGTTTCAGGTTCAACTGGCTTTTGTTTAACAATTATCAAGAAGTTAGTTGTTTTTCCACCATATGAAACTGTTACTGCTTGTTCTCCTAATTTTGTATTATCAAATCCAGAAATCATTGTTTCTGTTACATCTACTATATATTCACTATTAATTTTAATAACTTTTATTGTTACACCATCTAAATTTATGTTTTCCCCATAATAAATTTCTGTAACTTCTGGTAATGTGTACATATAAATTGATTTAATAGAATTTATTAAATTTATACTATAGTTAACTGTAAATCCACCCCATGAAATTGTTAGCACTTGTTCACCTTCAATATGTGAATCATACCCTGCAACCATTCCAGCTGTTATACTAACAGGTTTAGCTTCTGGCATATTTGAGCTTATAACACCACTTGCCGTCATTATTGCAACTTTACCATTTTCCACATTTAATTTTTCATCGTAGTCATATTCAGTTTTTGGCATTGATGTAATAACTAATTCTTTATCCCAATCACTAACATTAATGTTAAATGAATTCATCATTCCCAAATACGATACTGTAATAGTTTGAACACCTAAAATATTTTTATTATATCCACTTATCATCTCTGGTATAATCGGAATTGGTCCGATTACATCACCTGTTTCCATATTAACAATTATAGTTCCACCTGTTAAATCTAATTCTTCACCATATAAATAATCTTTTTTTACTGGTTTTTGTATTGATATTCCCAACAATGGATTACTTACTGTTATTGAAAACATTTTTGTAAATCCTTGGTATGTAACAAGTACCTGTTTCGCACCTTCTGATTCAGTATTGAATTCGGTAATCATATCTATTGTCATATCAATCTCTGTTCCAGAAAGTCCACTTGCCATAATTGTTTTTACTTTACCACCTGTTAAATCAATTGCATCACCTAAATAATAACTTGTCTTATTTGGATTAATTAATTGTATATCTTTTATATAATCCTCAACATTTATAATAAATGATGTGATTTTTCCATTATATGTTACTGTTATAGTTTGTTGTCCTAAAGTAACAGCACTATAACCAGTAATCATACTATTTGTTATACTAATTTGTTCTATTATTCCACTTGAACTAATAGTATTTAATTTTGCTCCATCTAAATTAATTTGCTCACCAAATTTATATGTTGTTTTATTTGGAACAGATTGAATTTGTATTGCCTGAATATTATCTTTTACTCTAACTACAAATTCTTTTATTATACCTTGATATGTAACGTATACTGTTTGTAATCCTAAAACATTTTTATTGTATCCAGAAATCATTTCCATAATTACTGGTACTTTTGGAACGCTTATTCCACTATACATTATTGGCTTAATTGTCGCACCTTTAAGGTCTAATTCCTGTCCATATTCATATATTGTCAAAGTTGGTGGTGTAAGAATATAATCAATTACTGTATCTCCAATATTTGGATCTACCCAATTTCTTATTACCGAAATTAATCCATAGTTTTTAATTAAAATATCTCTATCTAATTTATTTACTATTCCATCTTCATTTAAATCGTAAATTGATTTTTCTTCCATATTATTTTCAGTTAATGTTGTTCCAAAGTTTTTATTCATTGCAACAAGATCTTTTATTTCAATTTGTCCAGATTTAATTACATCTCCAGCTAACAAAATACAATCTTCTAAAACAACTAAATCTCCACCAGCTATTGATATTCTCATAATTCTATAATCCAAATATCCTTTTTTTCTAATAACTAAATCATATTGCCCACCTTCAGCAAGCTCTATTTCTATAAAACCTTCTTCTTTTGTTTCAATTTGTGTTAGTATTTCTCTATATCCTAATTCTGGTATTTCTTTTATAATTATTTCACCCTCTGGAGAATAATATGTTTCCTCTTCTTCCCTTGTATCTTGAGTTTTATATACATAAACATCTGCTTTGTGGATATTAGAAATATTTTCTGTTATAATTCTTCCATCAATATTTGTTGTTTTTATAATTATTAAATCATATTGCTTTTGTGTCCCATCAGGTGCTGTAATATTAACTATAAAATTATTATTTTCATTAATCAAATCAACATTTTTTTCCACAAGTCCTTGTCTAGTTATATCCTCAAAAACAATTGTTGCCTCTAAACTTTCCGAATTTATTATAACATCTACAGAATTAGTTCCACCTTTAACTTTTTTAATATATTGTCCCTGTTCATTTTTTTCAACTATACTTCCATTTACTTTTATACTTATATTAGTATTATTATCTCCTCTATATAGTACTATATTATATGTTTTTACAGTTAAACCATCAGGGGCTCTAACAACTACTGGAACTATTGTTATTTCTTCTTGAGTATTTATTAATACACTAGTTTGAGAAATATTTCTTTTAACTTCTGAATCACCAATTCTTAATTGAGAGTATATTGGATTTGTTTTTACTTCAATTAATGCTGTTTCATCATCTTGTGGTACCATACATAAATATGAATCTGTTGAACCTTCTTGAAGTTGCACAATTACTCCATTTACTTTTACATATTCTAAACTTGTATCATCTGATTCTCTTATAATATCTATTGTATATGTTTTTTCTGTACCAATCTCTGAAACAACAGTAACTTCAACTGTTTTTCCTTGTTCAGTTAATGGCATTGCAACCTTAATTCTTAAACTTGCTTGATAATCATTATTATCATATTTTAATATTGAATAATCACTTTCCGCCATTACAAATACCTCTGGCTCTATTGTAAATCTATCAACTAATGCAATATATCTAGTATTTAATGGTTCATAATTTGCATCTTTATCATTTACTTTTACCATATTAATATTTGTTGATGTTGATATTCTTTCAACATATAAATATGTTACTTTTGCTATTCCAGATTGTGATCTAACAGTTATTGGGATAACCATATTTTTATCTGGTGATAGAACTATATTTTCTTCTGTTGTAACTAGATTTTCACTTCCCAACATAATTCTTACATAAGCATTTTCATTATTTGTAATAGCTTTAACTAAAATACTAGGATTTGTATCTGGAACTTTTACCTCATATTTATTCTGTGCATTTAATTCTACTAACACACCATTAACATATAATTCTTTTAATGAAGTATCTACAGACATTTTTTCAACAACTATTTGATTTTCTTCAAAATCACCAGTTTCTGCTGTTATTCTAAGATAAAAATTATTAATCTGTGCAACAGTTGTTAATTCAATTTCTAAATATGATGTATCTTGTTTTAGTAGGTTATTATTCTCATCAAAAACTTCTATTTTAGCATATTGATTTTGTGAAGTCACTTTAAGTACTACTGAATTTCTAGTTTCGTATATATAATGTTTATAAATACCTTCAATTTTTTCTATTTCTTCATCTTCTATTTTAAGAGAACTAATTTGTCTGTTATCAGAGATTTTTTCTATATTTATAACCGATGTTCTTTCAAGTCCTGATTGACTTATTACTTTAATTGGAACTTCTATAATCTTTTCTGGAGCAGTTATATCTATTTGTTTTTCTATTAAATTAATACTTTGTTCCCCTTGTATTTCTACTATTGCATAAATATTTTCAGATACAAGTTTAACATTTACATTTTGGTTATTTTCCAGAATTCTATAATAATATTCTCCATTTTCATCTAAACTTAATAATTCATTATTAATAGATAATTCTTGAATATTATTATTAGTAGATTTTCTTATTAATCTTAATTCATAATCTTGAATTTCTCCATTTTCTGCAATTATCTGGTATGGAATTGTAAACTGTTGTGTTAATAAATCAGATGTATTATAAACAAATTGCATGCTTCCATTTGATTCTGTTTCTCCATACTTAACTTTTGAATATGGAACATCAGCTTCTATTCTAATTGTAACTTGCTCAGACTCAGGTGATATAAAAGCTTCATATATACTACCTAAATTATTTGCTGCAATTTCATCAACATAAACATTTTTTACACTTGAATTGCTTGAAATGATATTAATTGTTAAATTATATATATAAAATGTGTTATCTTCTGCTGTTATTTTTACAGGAACAATTATCTTTCTATTTGAACCAATCTCAATATTTCTTAATAACTCTCCTAAAACTATTTCCTCATCATCATATAGTGAAATTCCAGATAAAGGATTAACAGTTTTTATTCTTAGCGCAAATTCAGAGAACTTATCTGTTATTGTTGTTGTAAAATCACCACTAACATCTGGTGTGATTACAAATCCATCAATCTCAAATACTTCAATTGCTATATCATCTGATAATTGAACAATTTCTAAATACCTAGTTTCCTCTGTAGCATCTGCTGCGATTATATTTATAGGGATTTTAGTTGAACCTATTCCATTTAGAGTTTTATCTATTTGTGCTATTTTTACACCTGTTATTGTGTTATCTAATTTTATAGTTGTAAAAGCTGATACTGAAGTTACTTTTATAGTACTTGAAGTTAGATTTTTATCAACAATTATTTTATATGTTTTAGTATCTTCATTATAATTAACTACAGGTCTTATAATTGTATTATTTATAAACTCTCCGTCTACTTCTACTACCTCATTATCTGTAACAGTTATTTCTTGTATATCTGTATTACTACTAATTCTTGTAACATCTAATTGATATACTAATTCTTCACCATTTTCTGTTTTTACTGTAATATTAAAAGATTTTGTTGCACCATCAGCAACTGATATTTCTGATAATAATGTTGAACTATCACTGTATAATCCATTATCAATTTTCGCTCTAGCAAATTCATCTCTTAATTTAACCTCAATTGGGTATGTGTTTTTTCCAGATACACTTGCAGTATAATTAGTAACAGATTGTTTAATAGTACCAAGCCCATCAACTTTAATATAGCTTATTGTTGCATCCTGAGACTTCTTACGTATATTTAATACAGATTCCTCAGAACCTAAACCTGTATAAGATTCTATTTTTAAAATATAATCTTTTGTTTGTTCTGTTTGAGTTATATTTGCAGTAGCTGTTCCAGTACCAGTAGCTATAACAGTTACACCATCTATATTTAATATAGATACTTTTTGTAATGGATTTTGAGATTTAAGCACAACACTTATTGTTCCAGTTGCATTTACAACACTACTATATATTCCTGTTTCTAAACTATAATTAGGAATTTCTGTATTTACTAGAATTTCGGAAATATTTAAATTTGCTTCTTTATATATACTAATTGTATATAAGCTTTGTGTTATACCATCTTCAGCTAACACCTCTAAATTTATAGATATTCCATCCTCTGTATATCCAGAAAGACTTATTGTTTTATCCATTGTATTTAAACTATATACTAAATCACTATCCAATTTTTGTATAGCAAATGAATTATTAGTAACAGTTCTTAAATCTATTTGAGTTAATTCCTCTGGAACAAAAACATTTATTTGGTATTCTTCTATTTCTGTTTTTATAATATTTAAACCTTCAACAGATTTTATTGTAGAATCATTAGATACTTTTTCTATTACTAAATTATGATTTTCAATTGTTCCATCTTCTGCTGTAACTAAAATACTAAAATTATTTACTTCATTTTCTAAATTTACCATACTTATTGCATTTTGTATAAATTCTTCATTTTCATGAATTTTAACTTTTCCATTAATTGATTCTGAAATTGCTTGTATATAAATACTATCGCTTCTAATAGATTTTATATAATAACTTCCATCTGGTTTTAACACTGCTGGCATCATATTTTCTTGTGTTGTTCCAACATTTATTTGAGATATATTTGTATTTCCATCAAGCTTTTTCACCTCAAGTGTTACAATTTGTGTTGTTCCATCTTCAGCAATAACTTCAATTTCATATATAGTAATAGTTTCTGAAATCTCTCGTGTTACTATTAAATAATTACTATTATTTGTTGTTCCATCAATTTTAATTACTGCTTTCAAATCTTCCGTTGTTCCTGCTATATCAATATCTGTAATATTATGAGCAACCTCAGTTTTATAATTTCCTTGTATATCTGGATTTAGTAATATTCCATTTACTTCTAAAGTATTAATTTGTGCATTATTTGATTTTTCTGTAATAATCAATTCATATGTCTCTTTTACTAATCCATTTTGAGAAGTAACATTTATAATTAGTATTGTGTCTAACCCTGATTTTGTTATAACTGTTTCAGCCACACCAATTTTTTCTTCATCATTTCCTAATTGAATTTTTGCCATTGGGTCTTCCAATTCAACATGAACACTGTAAATTGTTTCTTGAGATCTTGTTTCATAAATATTTTCGCCATCTCTATAATTTGCTTGTACACCATTTACTTCAACTTTTAATATATTTGCATTATCTTCTAGAGACTCAATAATTAATTCATAAGTTTTTGTAGAACCATCTTCTGCCTTAACCATTATATCAACTTTTGTTGTTTTTGAATCAATTATAACATTACTTGTACAATTTTTTAATTGATAATCACTTATGTTTATACTAATATTTGATTTTTCATCAACAGAAGTAGCTATAATATTTACATTATCTAATGAATCCTCCAATTTATAATAATAAGTTCCATCTGGTTTTAAAACTGCTTCAGAAGAATTTATAGTAATTGACTCTAAATCTGTATTTGATGACATTTTTGTAATTTTCAATGTATATTCTTCAGTATATAATGGATCTTGAGCTTGTACTATAATGCTTACTTCAGTTGTTTCACCAGTTAATACAACATTTTCTACTGAAATATTTTTGTTATACAACCCTTCATTTATTTTTACTTTACTATTTATATATTTAGTTGTTGCTACAACATCAAAATTTGTAAAAGAATTTGGTACTTTTATTTCAAAAATGTTTTGATTGTCTAAAATATCTATATTTTTTTCATATATTCCATTAAGTATTCCTATACTTTCAAGACTTGTGTCTTGTTCTTGTTTTTTAATAATCAGCGTATATTCTGTTTCCTGACTTGCACCATCTATTACTTTTATACTATATTGATTTTTAATTTCACTTATTTCAACAACTGCTTCACTTTCAGTTAATTCCATATCATTTGATTCTATTTGAACGAAATTATTTTTATCTGAAGCAATGGCTCTTATTGTAGCCTGTGTTTCTGAAGATGGTAAAAATGCCTCATACACATTACCTTCTGCAAATACAACCTCTCCATTTACCATTAGAATATCTAGTTTACTGCTATCTTTTTTATATATCTCTAAAGTATATTGCTTGATTTCCTCTTCATTAATTTTAACATTAATACTTATAATAGTAACATCATTCACAGTATTAATTGATTGTGTTATTTCTCCCAATTGATACTCACTATTATTAATATTTATATCAACTAACATTGATAATGTTTTTGCAAATACTTCTGTCTCGTTAAGACTTGAGTTGATTACAGAAACATATTTTGTTTCACTTACTCTTGTTGCATCTATGCCATTTACTGTTAGTTTTTCTAATTCTGTTACCTCAGATTTTCTATAAATAACTAACGTATATTCTTGTATTAAACCACTCTCAGATTTTACTGTAATAGGTACTGTTTTAATCAATGATGTTTCTAGCAATATATCTTTAGTCTGTGTTCCTAATTCAAACTCATTACCATCTATACTTACATAAGAATTTGTATCTTTAGCAATTACATTACTTGAACAAATTTGAACATCTTCTTCCACAACAATTTCATATTTTGATAAAGAAACTGGAACTGCTTGTTGTCCATTTACTATTATTTTTTCTATTGATGTATCATCTGAAACCTTTTCTACATTTAGTGTATATTCTAGAACTGTTCCATTAGTTATTTTTATAAATACTGGTATTTGTGCTATTTTATCTGTTAAATCAATTGTTTGTATTAATTGCCCTATACCTGCATTTGTAAAATCTTGTCCATCTAAACTTATTTGATCTGTTGGATCATTTGTAATAATTTTTAATGTTCCAGTTTGTTCTTTTGTTGCAAGTCTTAAATTATAAGACATTTCTCCTGATACATCTGCCATATTATTATCAACACTTATTTCTTGTATTCTTTGTTTTTCAATTGCCACAACAAATCTTTGTGCTGTTTGAATTTCCCCTGTTATTTTATCTATTGCAGTTATTGTTGTTTCGCCTTCTGAATTAGCTGTTAATACACCTTCCTCAACAGAAACTATTTCCTCATTTAAACTTGACCATTCATATTCAGAAGCAAATTTTGTAGAACGATTAAATGCATTAAATGTATCTGTCTGTAAATCAATTGTTTCAATATCATTTACTGTCATCATTTTGTTTTTTGGCATTATATCAAATTTTCTATTACCAACTAGTGTGTGAACAATACTATTAATTCTAGATGAATTTCCTAATGATCCATACTCGTTGTTACCAGCTGCATAAATACTACCAGTATTATCTATTAAATATGTGTTATTATATCCAGCTCCAATACCGAAAATATTATTATTATTTTCAGCTGGCTCTAAAGGTATAACCTGATTTTCCAAACTATTTACACCTAACTGGCCATATGAATTATTTCCCCAAACATATACTTTTTCTTCAAGTGTTTGTAACATATTAGTATTTTGTATTGCTGAAATATCAATAATATTATTCGTACTTTGCACTAATGAAGTATTTCCATTTGAATATTTGTATAAATTTCCTTGTTTATCAAGTATTAATAAATAACCTTTACAAACTTCTACTTGATATACATTGCTTACCTGTGTTAAATATCCATTTAATTGTTCACCATAACCATATATTTTACCATCTGCTGTTACTAAAATTGATTGATTTTCTCCTGCCTCAATGTCTATAACTCTTTCATTTATGCTTCCTATTATTACAGGTAAATTTGTATTTTTATTTATATTTAAATCTCCTAATTGTCCATTAGAATTTTTACCCCAACCATACACAATACCATATCTATCTATAGCTATAACATGACGGTCTCCTGCTGCCACTTTTTTAATATTTTTTAATTCTAAAACTTGAACCAATTTATTTCTTGATAACGTATTTCCTTGACCTAATTGTCCAAAAGAATTATCTCCAGAAACCCATACAGTGTTATCATTTCTAAGTGCAGTTATAAAGTTTTTTCCTGCTGATATATTTCTATATGTTAATAATACATTAGTTCTGTTAGGAATATCTGATGTAATATTTGTTCCATCTCCAAGCTGTCCATTTGAATTATATCCATATGACCAAATAGTTCCATCAGCTTTTAGTACAGCTGCAAAATTTTCTCCTGAGGCCACTTGTGGTGCAACATTATAATTTTCATCTATTACATTTACTTTAATAATATATACTTTATTATCTTGTGTATTATTTATTCTAACCCATGTTTTCCCTATTTTTTCTCCATGAATCATTTTTGCTGCTGTAATAGTTGCAATCATTGTGTTTAACGAATTATATTCTAATATAGTTTCTACTTCAGCTTCTACATTTATTAAATTAAATTCATGTATAAATTGATTTTTTATATCTTTTGTTTCATTTATTTTTATTGTTATTTCATTATTTTCAAACCCTGATTCACTATTTCCAACCCTTTTTGGTATTATACCTTTTGTTTTGCTTATTAATGATTCATCACCTTGATTATAATCTCCTGTTGCCCAAACTGTTCCATCTTTTTTTACAAAATTTGTATATCCACATCCACCTGAAACATTTATAACATTGTTTATTGAAGTTAATTTTACAAATGTTGTTTTATCAGTTTTTGTTCCATCACCTAATTGTCCTAAATTATTTAAACCTGAAACATATACATTATTTGCAGAATCAATTAATAATGAATACCCTTTTCCTGCAGTTACATATCTAATATTTTGTATTCCTGTTATCTCTAATGGCATATTACTTTGTGTTTGAGATTGGCCATTACCAAGGTTTCCATAGATATTAGATCCCCAAGTAAATAATTTACCATCTTTATTTAATGCTAAAGAATGTGAATCACCTGTTCCAATTTCTACCACATTGCTTAACAAATTAATTTTTCTAAATGTGTTTATTTTTCTTGTTTCTTGTTCTCCAAATCCTAATTCTCCATATAAATTAGAACCAGTTGCAAATACTTCTCCTGTAGATTTTAATGCTATTGTATGATTTTTTCCTGGTTTAATATCTATTACATCTGATAGAAATTTTGCTTTAGTTACTGTTATTTTATTTGTATAACTTCCAATTCCACATTCTCCATTTGCGTTTAATCCCCATGAATAAGCGTTTTTGTCTTGTGTTATAACAAAACTGTTACTGTTTCCTGCTGCTATTTTTGTTGCATTTGCTATACTTTCTATTTTTTTTGGTAAACTTACAAATATATCTGTAGAATTTCCTAATTGAAAATAATTATTTCTTCCCCATACATAAACATTTCCTGCAGAATCTAATGCCATACTATGTTCTTCTCCACAAGCAATATCCACAATTTTTACACCTGTTCCAAATTCAACTTTTATAGGATTATCAGTTGTTTCTTGTGTTCCTATTCCTAATTGGCCATATGTATTTTGACCATATGCCCAAACTGTTCCATCAACTTTTAATGATAAAGTATGTTTTCCACCAGTTACTATTTTAGGCTCAATATTAATTAATGTTCCTTCAGGTTTTGAACCTGTTTCTAATATTCTAACTTGTATTACACCTATTTTTTCTGTTCCAACTTCTTTTGCAATTACAGTTGTTCTTCCTTCTTTTAAACCTATAATCTCTCCAGTTATTGGGTTTGCTAATATTCTTCCAGAATCTTTTGACTCATATTCCATGTTTGCAACTTTTTCTTCATATAAATTAAAATAATTTATTGTTCCATCAATATCAAATGTTTCTCCAACCTCTAAAATAATATTGTTCTTATTTGTTTCAATAATATTTTTTCCAACTAATTGTGGTATTGCATAATTATCATTTGAACCATTTCCTAATTCTCCGTTTTCTCCATTACCAAATGTATAAACATTTCCCGGATTTGTAATTACACTTGAGTGTAGGGCTCCTGCTCTTACAGCAATTACATCATTTATATTAGGTTGAACAATTGCAAATGCATTTTCTTGAATTCCTTCATGTCCTAACTGTAAATTTCCATTTATTCCCCATGTGTAAATATTTCCATCTGCTGCTAATGCCATAGAATAATTTTCACCTGCTGAAATATCTACTATGTTTTCTAATAATGTCCACATTCCTGTTTTTACAGCTGTTGAAATATTTTCTGTTTTTCCAACTAAACTACCATCACCAAGTTGTCCATAAACATTTATTCCATAACTATAAACTTTTCCAGACTCACTTAATAATAGCAAATGATCTGTTCCTTCTGATATTTGCACAATTTTTTCATTTTCTATTTCTACTATTTCTGGGTTAGGATTTTGTCTTAAACATAATTGTATTTCTGTATTATTTTTTATTGTTCTTACTTTTCCATCATCAGCTAAATAATATGTTTTTCCTAAATCTATAACATTTGCATTTATAGAAATTATTGCTGGAATTTTTGTGTAACCCTCTCCCCAAGCATAAATTTTGCCTGTTGAATTTATTGCAAAAGATGTATTACCTACAGACTTAATTTTTACAATATTAGCAAGCCCAGTTATTTCTGATGGCACTTTTTTATTAGTAGTATTACCAAATCCTAATTGCCCATTAGAATTTAATCCCCAAGAATAAACCTTTCCAGATTTTCCTTGTGCTAATGTATGATTTTTTCCTACAGATATAGTTTTTATAATTTCAGGCATTATAATCTTATTTGGAACATTTAAATTATTTGTATTTCCATTTCCTAATTGTCCTATTGTATTTTTTCCAAAACTCCAAACTGTTCCATCTTCTTTTAATGCAATTGTGAATCCATCTCCATTTTCAACATTTGCAGAAGTCTCAGCAGTATAGCTTCCAACAATATCAACATATACATTTTTACTATATTGGTTTGTTTGGTCTGAAACTGCTAAAACTACTCTTCCAATTTTTATTCCTTCCACTAAATAATTTGGTACCATTTTTGTTTTATCAAGAATTCCAGAATTATCAACACCATCTTTTTTAGTAACACTAGCTAATCTTTCATTTGTGTTATTTACAATTAATCCATCACTTTCAACTATATCAGTTTTTAAATTGAAAGAATTAGAAATTATAATTAATATTTCTTTAGTATCACCTATTTTTACTTTTAGATTATCTGGAATTGTAATAACTTCAACATTACCTATTTTTGTATAACTTGTTCTTGAAATATTATCTTCAGTTCCAAGCTGTCCAAGGGTTCCCAAACCAACTGTATATACAAATCCATTTTCATCAACTAAAGCTGAACTATTTAAACCAGCTGAAACTTTTGAAATTTTAGGTAATTCTAAAACAGTTCCTATTTTATCTTGTACTTTTATTATCTGAGTTGCAACATTTACAGAACTTGCTGTAATTCCTAATTTCTTATTTACATTATCTCCCCAAACATATACTTTTCCATCTATTGTTGTAGCCATAGAACACTGTGCACCTGCAGAAATATCAATAACATTTTCTAAGTAATTTCCATTTGCATCTTTAACAAGAACTGGGATAGAGGAACTAATATTAGTTCCATTTCCAAGTTGACCTTTTGTATTTGTACCTACTGTATATAATTCTCCATTTGTTGTTAATGCCATAATATGATCTTTACCAGCTGATATTTTAGCAATATTTTCCAAATAATTTATTTGAGTATTTGGTGTGGAAATATCATATACTTTTCCACTATTTGATAACATTTTATTTCCAGAAATCTCTGAAATACTCTCATTTGTTAATATCTTTGATGGTGTAGAATATCCTTCTCCAAAAATAAAAACTTCACCATTAGAATTTAGAACAATAAAATTATTATTAAATATCGTTACTTTTTCAATATTTGTAATTCCCTCATATTTTGTTGCAAAAATCTGATTTTGAGAGCTTGAACCATGTTTAACATAACCCCAAGTGTAAATGTTTCCTGTCGAATCTAAACAAATATTTGTATTTCCTATAGCATAAATATCTACTATATTTTCTAATGGAGTTTTATCTTGTTTTAAAACCTGCACTGGAATGTTTTTATTTACTAATGTTCCATCTCCTAATTGACCATTTGTGTTTTGACCAAAAGACCATACTGTACCATTCTGCTTTAATGTAATTGTATGATTACTACCTGTAAATACTTTTGATTCTGTTCCTGATGTAACATTAATATAAGAGTATGTTACCAAATTATTTGTTGTATCTGTTATTTTAAGCATAGTAATACCTTCACTTATTGGTACAATATTTCCATCTACAATTTCTGCAATTTCCTCATTTTCTATTTCATAAACAATATCTCCTAAAGTTAGGTTTTCTGTTTGAATAGTATTTAATTTGGTAATTAAAAGTTTATTATTCTCTAGTGTATAGTTATTTCCTAATTTTATATTAATGTTTTTATCTAAATATGATAAAACTGAACCCAATAGATTTACTGTAACAGAACCATCTCCACCATTTGATCCTGGTCTCACATATTTCATTCCAGCTTTATTAATTGTAGCTTTTCCACCTGTTGAATTAATATTTTCATATGAGCCTATATATTTAGCAAATATATTTACAGAACCAGCGCCAGAAGCACCACCTCCTGCATGTCTTAATTCAGCACTATATCTTTTACTATTATTATCTGAACCCTTTGAATTTATTTCTCCACTATTATATAAGACATCTGTATAAAATATTAGTAACCCACCAGTTCCAGATTGACCATAAGTTCCAGCATTAGCATAATTATTTACTGTTGAATATGCACCTGATCCTGCTCCATTACCAGAGCCTCCTGAAGCATATGTGGCATATCCACTACCTCTAACTCCACCATATCCTCCTGGACCTCCAGTACTTGAACCATTACTTCCAGAGTAAGTACCTGTTCCGCTTGTGTGATAGGTACCTCCACCGCCTGCTCCTCCTGAGTATGATGTTCCAGAACCTCCAGAACCTCCAGGTTTAGGATTTGTTCCAGCCGAACTACCAGAACCTCCGCCACCTGTTTGTCTATTAGTACCAGAAGATCCATTTGTACCATTCGAGTTAGATATACCTGTTCCTCCATTTGCTCCTTTTTCTGGAACAAATTCATAAGAACTATTTATATTTTTCCATAAGTACACATTTTGTCCTTGCGCTGAAGCTCCTCTTGCTGTCATACTAATACTTCCGTTGTTATATGTATTACCTAATACACATATATACATACCTTTTTTTCTAACAGCTGATGTTAATGTAACACCTTTATCTATCGTTAAATTTTTGTGGTATTTAACTACAAGCATTGTTTGATCTGGTGTGGTATTTCCTAATCCAACATTTCTTGTTGTCTGTGTTCCTTCTAACGAGTATCTCACATCTTCATACTGATTAATAACTTCTAGGTTATATGTTTCTCCATTAACTACTATTTCATATATACCATCTGGCATATCTGTGTCTCTTATTCCTTGAACAATACTATCAAATTTTCTTGCTACTATTATTTCAACTTGTTTCGTACTACCTGTTGGTGTATGTGTTATATTTATATATGAAGTTCCAAAACCAATTGCAGTAATAATATTTCCGTCCTTACTTAATTTTGTTGAATCAGATAAAACAACATTAAAATTATTTTGATTTCCATCAATTAAATCTATTTTTAAATTAAACGTATTTTCTAGTCTCACATTAAGTGTTCTATTTTCTCCTACGTTCAAATACTCTCTTTCTATTGAAGAAAATAGAACGGTTTGTCCAAGCTTTGTGTACACCTTATACTGAGTTGTATTTCCAAGTCCTAATTCACCATATGTATTTAAACCAGCTGTCCAAACAAATCCTGTTGTATCTATTATTGAAGAATGAGTCGCACTACCTGCTGAAATTTTTTCTATACTTGGTATACCAGTTATTTTTGTTAGTACTGCAGTAGAAGAAACAGTATTTAAACCTATTTGACCACTTGAATTTGTTCCACAAACAAAAACTTCTCCATTTTGTTTTAATAATATACTATGATTTAATCCAGCAGAAATATCATAATAATCAAACGCTACAGCTTGAGGAGTTGTTGTACTTGGATTTTTAGCTGATTCTCCACTTGAATTATCTCCCCATGAGTATACTGTTCCATCATCTTTAAGACCTAAATAATGATCTGAACCACATGATATTTTTGCTATTTTATCTAATCCAGCAATTTTAACTGTAATAGCTTTTATATTTATTACATTACCACCTTCAGTTAGTAATAGTTCTCCTGAAATATCAACTATTCTATCTGCTAGATTCAGTCTGGTAGGAAGAATACTATAACCTTCGCCCCATGCATATACTTTACCATCAGAATCTAATGCTAATGAAATATTTTTGTATGCAGTAATTTTTTTTATATTTGATAAACCATTTATTTTTACCGGACTAGTTCTATTATTTTCATCTCCAATTCCTAATTGCCCATTTAAATTTCTTCCCCATGAGAAAACTTCACCATTTGCATTTAATGCAAGTGAATGATTGTATCCTGCTTCTATTTTTGTTATATTTTCTAAATTATTTACTTTTATAGGAACTAAGCTATTTGTTGTAGTTCCAACACCAAGCTCTCCATATAAATTTCTTCCATAACTCCAAACAGTTCCATCTTTTTTTAATGCAACTGTATAATTATTTCCTTCTTTAATATCTGGAATTATCCCAGATTTAACTACTATATATATATATGTTGTAATATTTGTAGTTGCTTCAGTTATTTTGATTTTTGTTTTTCCTAAAGAAACCGCATTAATTTTTCCTGTTGAATCTATTGTTGCAATTGGAGTGTTTAAACTTTCAAATGTTATATTATCTAATGTAACAGTTCCAGTTGGAGTAATTTTTTGGTTATATATTTCTAAATCACTTTTATTTATTGTGTACTGGTCACCTATTTCCATTTCTATTTCTTTTATCTTAGATTTAAGTTCTGGACCCACTTCAGTTACTGTTGCTGAACCATTTCCACCGCCTCCACCTGCTATAAAATAACTTATTCCTGCTGAATTATATGAAAAATATCCCCTCTCCGCACTAGTACTTTTATTTAATCCAATTTTATTTGCAAAAACATTTACTGAACCACCACCTGATGCTCCACCACCTGAATGCCTTGATTCACCGCTATATCTCGTACTTGAATTATCAGATCCTTTTGCTGTTATTTCTCCATTATTATATAAGGTATTTGAAAAAACAACTAATAATCCACCTGTGCCCCATAAACCCATTGTTCCAGCATTTCCATAAGCATTTGCTTTTCCATAACTTCCAGAACCTGGTCCATTACCTGTTCCTCCTGATGCATACACTACATAATCTCCACCTCTTGTCGCTCCATATCCTCCTGAGCCTCCTGTACTTGAACCAGAAGAACCTTGATATGTACCAGTTTTTTGAGCATGATATGTTCCTCCTCCTCCAGCTCCTCCAGAATATGATGTTCCTGTTCCTCCTGAACCTCCTGGACTTGGTTTTGTTCCACCAGATCCACCTGAACCTCCTCCACCAGTTGCTCTTGCTGATCCTGAATTGCCATAATTATATGATCCACTTACTCCAGTTCCTCCTGTTGCTCCTATAGCTGGAACATATTCATATGTATCATTAGTATTTTTCCATAAAAATACATTTTCTCCTGCTTGTTCATAAGTTCCTCTAGCAGTCATTGTAATTATTCCATTATTAAACAAATCACCCATTACACAAACATACATACCTTTTTTATAACAGTAATTACTTACTGTTGTTGCTGTTACTGTAACTCCAGAATTAATAGTAAGATTTTTATGATATTTAACTACTAACATTTTTTTAGTTGTTGTAGTATCTCCTAATGATTGATTTGCTGTATATGTTACATTGTCATAAAAATTTATAAGTTCAATAGGATAATCTATTGTTTGAGTTGTTGTTCCATATTTTCCCGTTACTCTTAAGACATAATTACCATTTGGTAGATTATTTTCCTTTATTCCTTGAACAATGCTATCACATCTTATAGTATTTGCTGGTAAGTCCTCTTTTATTTCTGAAGTTTCTATTTTACTTATTATTTGAGTTGTTTTTGAAGTATTAAGATCAACTATTTTTATAGCTAAAAAAGTTGATGCAATAATTGCTAATATTATAATTAATTTTGTTATTATTTTTTTATTTTTTATTTTGCTGTTTTTGCTAAAATTCATTTTAATACTTCCTTTCTCAAATATTTATTATATTAATACAATTTTAAGTTTATTATTTTTAAAAAACAATAGCTTATTTTTTTGCCTAAATTTATCTATCTATTTTTTCTTACGGAAATATGGATTTTATAATATATCGAATAATGTTACATTATAATTATTTTTTGGTTACATGTAATCGAAAAAATTAAATTTTAAACTAGGGATTAAATATTTTTAAGATTTTTTAATACATTTTCAGTATGAATATTTTATAAAAATTTTGTTGTTCAATTTAATACATTCTGTTTGTTTTAATATTACAAATTAATACTTTGTGTTTGTTTTTATATTACAGAAACAAATTATAAAAAATAGACAGTAGCAAATTTATTTTGTTACTGTCTATTTTAATTAATTATTAATAGCAAATATTTTATCAATATAAGTATTTTCTTATTTGTATACTAAACTTTTATTGTAAAGATTTTCATGCGTTTATCTTAATCCTTTTTACAAATAAAAATCTTCATACTTTAATATCAAATTTTTCCTTTATTATATATTAAAATTTTTTAATAATAATATTTTTAATACTTTAATATTTAGTTTTTTTTAACTAAATTTTGTACAACTAAGTCCTGCAACAGGAAACTGTTTTTAAAATCAGGCGATGGCGACGTGGGGACCGCCGAAGGCTGTTAAGTGCGGGTAGCACTGCTACAGCGTCGGTGGGAGAGCCTGAGCAAGAGTTTAAAAATAATTTCCTGTTAAGGGACCAAAGTTTTTCTGCTAAAAAAATTCTTATATATTTTATTTTTCTATTTCATATTCTTCAATGGACAAAATTTTTCAAAGTATTTTTAATCCTGCAAAGATTAATATTTCCGAAGTTTTTTCCGTCCTGCAACGGAGAAAAATTTTTAAAATTTTGCTCAGGCTCTCCCACCGACGCTGTAGCAGTGCTACCCGCACTTAACAGCCTTCGGCGGTCCCCACGTCGCCTTCGCCTGATTTTAAAAATTATTCCCCTGCGCGGACTGCTTATTCTTGTCCTGCGCGGACTGTTTATTCTAATTAATTTATTTTGTGTTATAGGTTTTTATGATTCATTTTTTCTTTTGTATATAATTATTGCGCCTGTTAATGTTAAAACACTTATACCAGCTATCCCTAATAGGGCAATTTCTTCATTTGTAAATTCTTTTTTATCTTTGCTGCCTAAAGTTGCAATTTGATTTTCTTCTGTATTTATTTCCTCATTGTTTTCTATATTATTGTCTAAGATATTTTCTGATTCATTATTTTCTGTTTCACCAACTACTGTGGTATTATTATCCATATTATTTACAAGATTCCATCCAGGTTGAATTGAACCTGTAGTAATATTAGCACCTGTAGTTTCAGGTTCTGTGAAACCAGTTAATATTTGTTGATTTACAAATACTGAATATGTAATTGTTTTTCCTCCATATGTTATTGTTAGAATTTGAATTCCTTCTTGATATGGATTAAATCCTGAAACCATAAATTCTGTAATGCTTATTGGTTGACCTCCTGGCATATTAGAACTAATTGCTCCACTTGCTGTATATAATGCAATTTTGCCATTTTGAATATCAAGTGTTTCACCATATTGATAATTTGTTTTAGGCATAGTAGTTATTACTAAATCTTTGTCCCAATCAATAACATTTACATTAAATGTATTTGTATATCCTAGATATGTTACAGTAATTGTTTGTATTCCAAGTTGTGTAGGTATAAACCCTGAAATCATTTCATTGGTTATTTCAAATGGCCCATTTGTTTCCCCACTTCCTAAATTAACTAATATTGTTCCACCAAATAAATCTAATTCCTCTCCATATAAATAATTTACTTTTGTTGGAGATTGTATTGAAATTCCAGCTGTAGGATTTCCCACTGTAATAGAAAATGTTTTAATAAATCCTAAGTATTCTACTGTAATTACTTTAGCACCTTCTGAAGATGTATCAAATCCTGTAATCATCTCTGGTGTAATATTAACAGTTGTTCCGTCAATACCACTATCCATAAATGTTGTAATTTTTGCACCTGTTAAATCTAATTCTTCACCAATTTCATATGATGTTTTATTTGGAAGAGTAAGAATAATGTCTTTTACAAAATCACCCCAATAAATTGTTTTAGATTTTAATCCATAATTTTTCTTTACTATATCTCTATCCAATCTGTTAATTAATCCATCTTCATTTAAGTCATTAATAGATTTTTCTAATTGATTTTCTGGTGTTATAACAACTCCAATATTATCATTTATTTTAACAAAATCATCAATTTCAATTTCTTCTGTTTTAACTATATCTCCTGCAAATAAATTATATTGTTCTAATGTTACTAAGTCTCCAGATAAAATATCTATTCCAACTATTCTTAGTGTTAAATATCCTTTTTTAGTTATTACTACATCATATTCTCCACCTTCTGGTAATTCAATATTAATTGACCCATCATTATTACTTTCTATATTGAAGATCACTTCTCTGTATGTATTTTCAGGATTTTGTGGATCTTCAATATATCCTTCTGGCGCCTCTGGCCTATTGTCTGATGTTCTATATACTTCGATATTAGCTTTATGAATATTATTAATATTTTCAGTAATAATTTGGCCATCAATATTAGTTGTTTTATCAATAATTAATGTATATTGTTTTTGTGTTTCATCCTCAGCTGTTACTAATATGTTAAATGTATTACTAACATTTGTTAAATTTACAGTTGTATTTAGTGTTGATAAGTTTGAGTTTTCATTTAGTGTTATAGTTGCCAATTCACTTTCGGCTATTACATCTACAATTGCTTGTAGTGTTCCTCCTTTGAATGTTGTTTTATAGATTCCATTTATGTCTGGAGTAATAGTATTATTATTAACTTTTAACACAATATTTGTATTATTATTTCCTTTATATACAACTATATTATATGTTTTAACTGTTATTCCATCAGGTGCTCTTATAACAACCGGAATAATTTCACTTTCAGATGACTCAACCTCAATTGTTGTTTGAGATATACTTCTTTCCACAATATTATCACCAATTCTAATATCTGAATATGCTGCCACTGTCTTAACTTCAACATTAACAGCTGTTATAAAACTTTTCACCATAACAGTATATGTATAATCACTTCCATCGTCTAAGTTAACTTCTACCCCATCAACCTTAATATACACTAGCTCAGTGTTTTCTGATTCTCTTACTAATTCTATTATATATGGTTTTTCAGTTCCATCCTCAGATCTGACAATTATATTTACACTTTTTCCATCTTGTTCTATTGGCATATATAGCATTGTAAGCAAACTTGCATTATATTCTATTCCTTCATATATTATGATTGAACTATCATTTTCTGCCATTATAAATAATTCAAAATCTACAAGATCCCTATTAACAACATTAGTATATGTACTTTTTGACTCATCATATCTTGCTTCTCTATCATTAACCTTTACTACACTTAAATTTTTAGATGTAGATATTTTATCAATATAAAGATTTACAACTATTGAAGTTCCTGCTTGAGACCTTATGCTAATTGGTATAGTTGTTACTCTTTCAGATGATAAGGTTATATTAGATTCAGCAATATTTAAGTACTCATTATTCAAAGCTATTCTTACATAAGCAAATTCGTTATTAGTTACTGCTTTAACAGTATATTGTGGTTCATTATCCAAAACATGTATAGTATATTCATTATTTTCATCTTTTTCAACTAAAGTTCCATTAACATATAACTCTTTTAAAGAAGTATCTTCTGACATTTTTTCAATTATTATATCGCTTTCCTCAAAATCACCATTTTCTGCTGTCACTTTTACTTTATAGTAATTTACTTGATTACTTGTATTTAGTTCATAAATTAAATTATTTGTTTGTTGATATAATAAAGTATTATCAATATCAAATAACTCTATTTTAGAGTATTGGCTTTCAGCTTGAATTTCCAAACTTACTGAGTTTCTTGTTTCATATATATATTTTTTATATACTCCTTCAACATTTATAACTTCTTCATCTTGCATTTTTAAATATAAAATATTTTTGTTCTCAGAGATTTTTTCTATATTAATATTTTTAATATTTTCAATTCCTGATTGGCTTATAACTTTTATTGGTATTTGGAAAACTTTCTCAGTATTAGAAATATCTACCTGTTTTTCAACAATTTTTACATTTTGCAATTCCTGTATTTGAGCTATTGCATAATTTTCTTCTGCAACAACTTTTACATCAACCGATGTGCTCAAATCTGAAATAGTAATACCATAATCTCCATTTTCATCTGTTTCTAATAATATTTCATTTAAATATACCTCTAAAATATTATTATTATTTGATTCTCTATTTAATATTAATTCATAATTCTTTATTGTACCATCTTCAGCTGTTATACTATAAGGAATTGAAAAAGATTGTACACCTAGATCTGTAATATCATATACAAAATCTAATATGCTACTATTTTCTAATGCCCCTTGTTTTACAGTTGAGTATTCAACCTGAGCTTGAATTGAAATATTTACTTGTGTTGCATCTACTTTAACAAATGCTTGTTGAATATCAGTAATGTCTGTATATTCCTTAGCTTCTACAATTATTTTTCCAACATTTGTATTATGAGAAATAACATTAATTTTTAATTCATATTCAAAAACAGATTCATTTTCCGCAACTATTGTTATTGGCACAATTAAAATTCTATTAGTTCCTTTACTAATTTGTACAGAATTTTCGCTTAATACCCCTTGTCCTATATTGTTTATTATAACTTTTGCATTAGAATCTAATGCTTTTACTCTTACACTAAAATTTGCTAATTCATCTGTTAATGTAGTTTCATAATTATTAAATTCGTTTTTATTAATTGTTATTCCATCAACCTCTACAAACTCAATACCAGTATTTTCAGATAGTTTAATTAATTCTAGATATCTTGTTTCTTCTACTAAATCTGCTGATTTAATTTTTATAGGTATTATTGTTGTTCCAGTTAAATTTAATAATTTAACTAATTGAACATTTTGAACTCCAGTAGTTGTTTCATCTAATGTAACAATAGTAAGAGATGAGTTGGCTTTTACTTTAATTGTACTTTGAGTTAACTTTTCTTTTATAAAAACTCTATATGTTTTTGTTGTAGAATTATAACTTGTTACCGGTTTCTCAATTAATGTATCAACTTCTTCTCCTTCTACTAATGTAGTTTCTATATCTGTTACAGTAATTTCATCTAAATCTCTATTACTACTAATTGTTGCTATTTCAAGTTCATATAACTTTTCCTCACCATTTTCTGATTTTACAGTAATATTAAAGATTCTTGTTTGCCCATCTGATATACTAACATTTTCTGTAAGTATTTGAGTCAAACTATAATTTCCTGTATCTATTTTTACTTTTGCATTTTCTTCTAAAGCTTTTATCTCTACTGGGTAAGCAGACTTTCCAGATACTGTTGTTGTATATTTAGTATCACTTACTTTTGTTGTTCCTAGTCCATCTACTTTTACATAAGATATTCCTGTTTCCTGAGATTTTTTTCGTAAAGTCAAAATAGATTCTTCAATTTCTGATCCTAAATGAGATTGTATTCTTAAAATATAATCTTTTGTTTGTTCTGTTTGTGTAAACTCTGCAGTTGCTTGACCTACTGCTTGTGAAATAACTGTAGTTCCATCAGGTTGAAGTATATATACAGTTTGTAAAGGATTTTCAGCCTTAACTGATATACTTACAACTCCTGAAGCATTTATTGGTTTATTATATTTATTTAATTCTAAATCATATTCAACAATTTCTCCATTTACTGCAACTTCAGAAATATTTAAATTTGATACTTTAAATATTGTTATTACATATGTATTTTCTGTTATTCCATCCTCTGCTAAAATTTGCAAATTTATTGTTATTCCTTCATCAGTATATGTTGATAAATCAATTGTTTTATCCATAACATTTGTAAAATATTCTATATCACTTTCTAATTTTTGTGTTGCAAAAATATTATTTGTAACAGTTTGAATAGATAATTGTGATAAATCTTCATCAACAAATAACGAAATATTATTATCAAATCTTTCTTGATTTATTATTTCAACAGAATTAATTTCTTTTAATGTAGCATCATTTGAAATTTTTTGTATATTTAAATCATAGATTTTTTCTGTTCCATCTTCAGCTATTATAGTAATTTTAATATTATTATTTTCATTTTCAAGATTTATTAAATTTGTTGAAGTTTCTAAATTTGCATTATTTCCTTCTATTTTAACATTAGAAAGACTTGATTCAGCATTTGCTTGAACATATACAGAATCTATTCTCTCAGCTTTATAATAATATGTTTCATCTTCTTTTAAAATTGCATTTTGCATATTTTCTGGAACAATACCAATTTTTACTGAAGCTAAATTCGTATTTCCTTCTAGTTGTTCTACTTCAAGTGTTTTAATCTGAGCAGTTCCGTCTTCTGCAATAACTTCTATTTCATATGTGGAAATTTGATTTGTTATTGGTGTAAGAATTTCTTTACTATTTTTATTATCACTAAATCCTGCAACTGATACTTTAGCACTTATATCCTCAGCAGTAGCTTTAATTGTTATTTCAGAAACATTATGAGCAATCTCAGTTTTATAATTACTACTTATATCTGGTTCAATAATTTTATTATTAACTTCTAATGTATCAATTTTTGCATTATCTGATTTCGGTTTTATTATAATCTGGTACTCTGTGGTTGTTAATCCATTTTGTGATGTTACTAATGCACTAATAACTGTATCTTCTGTTCCTTTTGTAATAACAATTGATGACACACCTAATTTTGGTTCTTCTGAACCTAATTTGATAGTTGCTAAAGGATTTTCCAACTCTACATCTATAGTATATATAGATGCTTCTGATCTTATTTGATAAGTATTTTCTCCTTCCAAATAATCAGCTTCTATTCCATTTACAATTACCTTTGAAATATTTGTATTATCTGATAATCCATTTATTATTAATTCATATGTAGTGGTTGTTCCATCTTCTGCTTTAACATATATTTGTGCTGTTGTTGTTCTTGAGTCAATAGTAATTTCTTGAGTATTAGATCGAATCATGTATATACCTGAATTTATTTTAACACTTGCTTTTTCATCTTCAGAAATTACTTCTAAATCAACTTTTTCTAATGGTTGTGTCAAATTAACAATATATAAAAGTTCTCCTTCTTTTTCTATCTCAACCCCATCAACACTTAATTTGAATATTTCTGTATTAGAAGACATTTTATGAATAGTTAAATTGTAAGTTTCTGTAAACATTCCATTTTCCGATTCAACAGTAATTGTTACAACAGTAATATCATTTTCTAAAACAATGTTTTTAGTTGTTTGATTTACTTCATATTCTTCATTATTAATTCTAACCTTACTTCTTAAATATCCTGTAATAGCTGTAATATCTAAATGAGTAAAAGAATTTAAAACATTTATATCATAGTTATTTTTATCTTCTTCTATTTCTAAAACATTTTCATAACTAGAATTCGATAATACTAAATTTTTTAAAGAGGTATCTTCATCTTCTCTTTTTATTACTAAAGTATAATCTGTTTCTTGCATGGTTTGTTCAATAACTTTTATTATATATTGATTTGTTGATTGTGTTATACTTACTATTCTTTCACTCTCAGCTAATTGCATTTCATTAAAATCAATTTGAACATAGTTGGTTTTATCTGCTGCTATTCCTCTTACAGTTGCTGTTGTCTCTGATGATGGCAAATAAATTTCATAAATATTTCCATTTGGCACAATTACTTTTCCATTTACAACAAGTAAATCCAATTTTGTTGAGTCTTTTTTGTAAATCTCTAATGTATACTCTTTTATTTCTTGTTCGGATATTTTAACCTTAATATTTACAATTGATAAATCATTGTTTATATCAATAAGATCTGTAATTTCAGTACTTACATAGCTTCCATCATTTAAATTTATTTCCACTAAATTCGAAATTGTTTTTGCATATACCTCAACCTGTGTTTTAGATGGATCAATTGTTATTGCATATTTTACCTCACTTATTCTTATAGCCTGTGTTCCATCCACAGTTAGTTTATCCAATTCTCCTAATTCGGATCTCTTATATATTACCAATGTATATTCTTGTTCTTTTCCATTTTCAGATTTTACAGTTATTAAAACTGTTTTACTTAGTTCTGAACCAAAAGAAATATTTTTAGTTTGTTCATGTATTTCATATGCGAGACCATCTATGCTTACAGACGAAAAACCATCTTTTGCAATAACATTTGTAACACATAATTCAGATTCCTCCTCTATAACTGCCTCATATCTAGTTAAAGAAATTGGTTTTGCTTTTACTCCATTTACCTGAACTTGATCTATTCCTGTATCTTCAGATAATTTTTCTATATTAACTATAAAATCCATTATAGTTCCATTTTGAGTTTTTACATATACTGGTATCTGGTTTGTTTTAGTTGGTATATTTACTATTGTATTTAACAATCCAAAATTTGTTCCACTAAAATTTTCTCTATCTAAGCTTATTTCATCAGTTATATCTTTTGTTTTAACAACTAATGACGCTGTATTTTCTTTTGTTACTATTTTAGCCAAATATTCATTTTCTCCAGAAACTAAAGCCAAAGTATCATTAACCTTTATTTCATCTATTCTTTGTTGTTCTAATGAAACAACATACCTCTGTGCTGTTTTTTGAATACCAGTTACAATATCAGTTATTGTAATTGTACTTTCTCCAATTGAATTTGCAGTTAAAACTCCATCTGCATAAGAAACAGAGTCTTCATTTGAACTTACAATACTATATCCTGAAAAATCTGTTATTTCCTGATTAAATACATTAAATTTATCTGATTCTAAACTCAAATCTTCCACATCATTTACACTCATTATTTTAAATGCTGGTACAATATAAAATTCTCTATTTCCCACAGTTGTATGCACACTACTATTAATTCTTGTAGAATTACCTAAAGAGCCATATTCATTATTACCTGCAGAATATAGATTTCCTGTGTTTTCTATAATATAAGTATTATTATATCCACTACCTATTCCAAAAACATTTTCTGTACATTCTTGAGTTTGAGTAGGTAATTCTGTATTAATAGTTGTATTAATACCTAATTGCCCAAAAGAGTTTTCTCCCCAAGTATATACTTTTTCATCAAATGTCTGATACATATTACTGTTTTTTGTTACTGCTATATCAATCACATTATTTGAATTTACAACTTGTGTTAATATAGAATTTTCATATTTATATATATTCCCATCTGTTGTTAATATTAGAATAAACCCTTGACCAACTTGTACTTTATATGCATTTGTAAAATCTGTTAAACAACCATTTAAAACACTTCCAAATCCATAAATTTTTCCTTTTGCTGTTACAATTACAGATTGATTTACACCTGCTGCAATATCGATTATTCTTTCATTAATACTTCCCACTACTACTGGAGATTTAGTATTTTTGTTTATATTATTTGTACCTAATTGGCCTTCAGAATTTCTTCCCCATCCATGTATAATTCCATTGCTATCCACAGCAATTACATGTCTGTCTCCTGCTGTTATTCTTGTAATATCTTTAACATTTAGTACTTGAATTAATTTGTTTTTAGATACATTATCTCCTTGACCTAATTGACCTTCAGAGTTATCTCCAACAGCCCAAACACTATTATCACTTCTTAATGCTATAAAAAATTTACTTCCTGCTGAAACATTTCTGTAGGTAGATAACACATTTGTCTTTATAGGAACATCTTTTGAAACATATGAACCATCTGATATCTGTCCATTTGAATTATATCCATAAGTCCAAATTGTTCCATCAGATTTTAAAACTGCTGCATAATTTTCTCCTGAAACCACCTTAGGTTCTATATCATAATTAGAAGTAACAACATTAACTGTTATTGTTTCTATATTATTTGTTAGTATATTTCTTGCTATAACCCATGTTTTTCCAACTTCAACACCAGTAATCAAATTTCCAGAATTTATTGTAACAATTTGGTTATTAATTGAATTATATTCTAACAAAGTATCAACATCTTCTTCAAGTTTGATAAGATTAAATTCATATAAATAATTATTTTTAATATTTTTTTGTTCATTAACTTTTATTGTAATTTCATTATTTTCAAACCCAGGTTCATCATTTCCAACTCTTTTTGGAATTATTCCTTTTGTTTTACTAATAAGAGTTTCATCCCCTTGATTATAATCTCCTGATGCCCAGACTGTTCCATCATTTTTAGTGAACACTGTATAACCTATTCCAGAGTCTGCACTAATTAATTGACTAATAGTACTCAATTTTGTAAATGTTGCTAGATCTGTTTTTGTATTGTTACCTAATTGTCCAAAATTGTTAAGTCCAGAAACTAATACGTCATTGTTTGAGTCTATTAATAATGAATATCCTTTTCCAGCAGATGCGAATCTAATATTATTAAGACCTGATACCACAACTGGAGAATAATTTTTTGTTTGTAATATACCAGTTCCTGTCCCACCATATGTATTAGAACCCCATACAAAAACACTTCCATCATCTTTTACAGATATACAATGTGACTCTCCTGAAGCTATTTCTACTATATTATTAAGTGATTGAACTTTTGTAAATAAATTTGTTTTTCCAATTTCTGTATTTCCATTACCTAACTCTCCATATAAATTAGATCCAGTAACAAACACTTCGCCTGTAGATTTTAGAGCTATTGTATGATTTCTACCTGGTTTAATATCTATTATATCTGTTAAATATTTTGTTTTTGTAATAGTTATTTTATTTGTATAGCTACCAACACCACACTCACCATTTGCATTTAATCCCCATGCATAAACAAGATTATCTTGTGTGACCGCAAAACTATTACTATTTCCAGCATTTACTTTTTTAATATTAGATAAATTTGTTATTTTTGTCGGTTCAGTCTTAAAAGTATCTATTGAATTACCTAACTGATAATAATTATTTCTTCCCCATACATAAACATTTCCATTACTATCTAATGCCATACTATGTTCTTCACCACATGAAATGTCAACAATTTTAATTCCTGATTCAAAATTAATTTTTACAGGATTATCAATTGATTCTTGTGAACCAATTCCAAGCTGTCCATATGCATTTTGTCCGTATGCCCAAACTGTTCCATCTATTTTTAGTAGAAGAGTATGTTTCCCACTTGTTACTGATTTTGGCTCTATTTTAATATTTATGTTTTCTGGAATAGTTCCTTGTTTTAATACTCTAACTTGAACAACACCAATTTTACTAGTTCCAACTTCTTTAGCAATAACTGTTGTTTTACCTTCTGATATCGCCACTAATTCTCCTGTAAAACTGTTAACTGTAGCTTTTGATGAATCTTTTGATTCATATACTATATTACTTTCTTTTTCTTCATATAAATTATATGAACTAACAAATCCTGTAATATTTGCTATATCTTGTTCCTCTAATAATATACTATTTGTATTTGTTTCAATAATATTTTTTCCAACCAATTGAGGTATTGCATAATTATCATTTGCATAGTTTCCTAATTCTCCATTTTTACCATTTCCCCATGACCATATATCACCTTGTACATCAATTGCTGATGAATGATAATATCCTGCTTCAACTTTAATGATGTTAGTTAACTCTTGTTGCATAATAGCATACCAGCTATCTTGCATTGTGTTATTTCCAAGCTGCATATTACCATTAATTCCCCAAGCATAAACTTTTCCAGTATTTGTAAGAGCCAAAGAGAATCTATTTCCAGCTGATACATCAATTATATTATCTAATATATTACCCTGTGAAATAGAAACCACTGTAGAAATGTAATTTGTTTTTCCTAATGTTCCACCATCACCTAATTGTCCATATACATTATCTCCATAACTGTATATTTTTCCTGATTCGCCTAATAATAAAACATGATTTGTCCCTTCAGAAATTTGCACAATTTTTTCATTTACTATTTCAAGTATTTCTGGATTAGGATTTTGTCTTAAACATAGTTTTATTTCGGAATTTCCAGACAATGTTCTTACTATACCATCATCTGATAAAAAATAATTTCTACTTATATCTACAACATTATAATTAATATCAATTTTTTGTGGTATTTTAGTATATCCTTCTCCCCATGCAAATACTTCACCTTTATTATTTATTGCAAAAGAAGAATTATGAATGGCTTTAATTTTTATAATATTAATTAATGAACTAATTTCTACTGGAACTTCTTTATCAATTGTTGTACCAATACCAAGCTGACCTATATTATTTCTTCCAAATGTATAAACTTTTCCATCTTCACTTAAGAAAATTGTATGTCCTAGTCCAACTGAATTTGTTTTAATACTTTTTGTAAATGTTATTTTAGTTGGTATGTTTTTTTCTTCTCTGCTATTTATTCCAAGTTGTCCATTATCATTTTTTCCATAACTCCATAATTCTCCATTTTCTTTTAATGAAACAGAAAATGAATCACCAGAATCTATATTAGCTGAAGAAATACCATCATCAGATCCAACAACATCTATAATAATATTTTTTCTAAACGAATTGACCTCACTAATTCCAACAATAGTATTTCTTCCAATATTTTTTCCTGTAATTTTATAATTAGGATTTAATTTACTATTATCTGCAATTCCTGTGTTATCAACACCTTGAATTTCTTCTATATCAGCTATATTACTATTGATATTTTTAATAGTTAGATTTGAACCAGCTATAGCATCTGTTTTCAAATTAAATGTGCTAGAAAGTATTATTACAACATCTTTTATTTCTCCAGCTTTAACTTTTATCTTATCTGGAAATGTTGCAATATCTATTTCTCCTATTTTGGTATAAATAGTTCTAGATATATTATCACCTGTTCCCAATTGTCCATCTAAACCGTACCCAACTGTGTATAAGTTACCATTAATATCAGCAAAAACTGTATTGTTAGTTCCTGCAGAAATTTTTTCTATTTGTGTTATATCAAATTGATTTCCTTTTTTATCTTGAATTTTTAATATCTGTGTACCAAGATTTATGCTTGTTTGAGAAATTCCTATTTTCTGATTCGTATTATCTCCCCAAACATATACTTTTCCTGAATAGTCAATAGCCATTGAGCATTCATTACCAGCATAAATATCAACTATATTTTCTAAATAATTCCCATTACTATTTTTTACTAGAACTGGAATATCAGAACTAATATTAGTACCATTTCCTAATTCTCCTTTTAATCCTGTACCATATGCATAAACATTTCCATCACTTGTTACTACAATACTATGAGTTCTACCTACTGAAATTTTAGCAACATTTTCTAAATATGCATTCTGTGTATATGGTGTACTTATATTATATAATTTTCCACTTTCTGCTAATAACTGGTTTACAACAACCTCAACTATTTTTTCTTTAGTTGAAATTTTTGTTGGCATAGAATATCCTGAACCATAGTAAAAAACTTCTCCCAAATCATTTAATAATATAAATCTACTTCCATATACTGTAGCTTTTTTAATATTTGTAATTCCACTAATTTGAGTAGCATATTTTTGGTTATAAGCTGTTGTACCAATTGTAACTGCACCCCAAGTATATGCATTTCCTAAATTGTCTACTGCAATATTTGAATTTCCTCTTGTATAAATATCAACAATATTTTCTAAACTACTTTGGTCTTGTTTTAAAACCTGAACTGCTTGATTCTTATTTATTATTGTGCCATCACCCAATTGACCTAGATCATTTTTTCCAAATGACCAAACAGTACCATTTTCTTTTAAAGCAATTGTATGATAATCACCTACACTTATTTTTGAACTTACTCCATATGAAGTTTCAATATACAAATAAGTAACTAAATTATTTGTAGTATCCGTGATTTTCAATCTTGTTTTTCCAGTTTTTAATGGTTGTATTTTATTATCGACTATATTTGCAACTGTTGGATCTTCTATCTCATATAATATTTCTCCTAAAGTTAATTCTTCTGTTTGTATATTGTTTAATTTTATAATTTTAACTTTTGAATTATCTATTAAATATTGTTCTCCCATTTTAATATTTATAGATTTATCTGAATATGTTAATATAGAACCTAATAAATTTATTGTTACAGAACCATTTCCTCCATTTGAACCTGCTTTTGGATATTTAATACCAGCTCCATTAATTTTAGATTCTCCTCCAATAGCATTTATTTCCTGATATGATTCTACAGTGTTTGCAAATATATTTACACTTCCACCTCCTGAAGCACCTCCACCCGAATGTCCTAATTCCGAACCGTATTTCGAACTTAAATTATCTGTTCCTTTAGAAACAATATTACCTTCATTTATTAAATTATCTGTATATAAAATCAATAATCCACCTGTTCCATTTGAGCCAAATGTTCCTGCATTTGCATAAGCTTGTGCACTAGAATATGCGCCTGCGCCAGGACCGTTACCAGTTCCACCTGAGGCATACATTTTAAGTCCTGGTCCTCTTACAGCTCCATATCCACCTTGTCCACCAGTACTTGAACCAGCACTTCCTGCATATGTTCCAGTAGTTAGAGCGTGGTATGTTCCACCACCACCTGAACCTCCAGAATACGATGTACCAGCTCCACCACTACCACCTGGTTTTGGTCTTGTACCTGTTGATGCTCCAGAACCACCTCCTGCAGTTTGTCTGCTAATTCCTGTTTTTCCAGCATTACCAGAAGAACTAGAAACTCCAATTCCTCCACTTGCTCCAACTTTTGGAACATACTCATATGAATTATCTATATTTTTCCACAAATAAACATTTTGACCTTCTGCTATTGCACCTCTGGCTGTCATGCTAATATTTCCCTTATTGTATGTATCTCCTAAAACACATATATACATACCTTTTTTTCTTGTACTTGGTGTTAAGGTTACACCTTTATCTATAGTAAGATCTTTATGGTATTTTACTACTAACATAGTTTCATCAGCTGTCAAATTTCCCAAGCTAATAGTTCTACTACTTTGTCCTTCTAATAATGAATATCTAACATCTTCATATTCATTATATACTTCTATATTATAAACTTCATCTCCAATACTTACAGGATATGTACCATTTGCAAAATCTCTTTCTTTAATTCCCTGAACAATACTATCCATTTTAACTATTACACTAATTTCTATTTGTTTTGTTTGACCTGAAGGTATATGTGTTACTGTTATATTGCTTTTCCCATAATCTATTGGTGTAATTGTTTTCCCATTTAATGATAATTTAGTAGGATCTGAAATTAATATACTAAAATTGTCTTGATTATCATCTATTAAATCTATTTTTAAATTAAATGTATTTTCTAGTTTAAGTTCAATTAATCTACTTTCTCCAACATCAAGATTTTCTTTTTCTACACTTGAAGTTATTACTGTACTACCTAATTTTGTATAAACCTTATATTGTGTTGTATCACCTAAACCTAATTCTCCAAATGTGCTTAATCCAGTTGTCCATATAAATCCTGTTGTGTCTATTAATCCACTATGTGTTGCACTTCCAGCTGTAATTTTTTCTATTTGTGGAACACTAGATATCTTAGTTAAAGTAGATGTAGATGATGTTGTGTTTAAACCTATCTGACCACTTGCATTAGTTCCGCAAACATAAACATCACCATTTTCAGCCAACATTATAGAATGATTCAAACCTGCTGATACTTCATAAATCCCTGTTGCTACAGCTTGAGGTGTAGTAGTACTTGATCTGCCTAGTTCCCCACTTGAATTATCTCCCCATGTAAAAACTGTTCCGGTATCACTTAAACCTGCATAATGGTCATACCCACATGAGATTTTTGATATTTTATTTAGACCAGATATTTCAGTTGTTAATGCAGCTAATGTAATAACATTTCCATTTTCTTTTAATAACAAATTACCAGAAATATCTACTACTTTTGAACTTAGTACAATTCTAGTAGGAATTCCTGAATAACCATTTCCCCATGCATAAACAATTCCATCCTTATCCAATGCAACAGAAATGTTTTGATATGCAGCTATTTTAACTATATTAATTAATCCGGAAATTTTTTTAGGTATATTACTATTTCCAGGTGCCCCTATACCTAGTTGACCATAAGTATTTGCACCCCAAGAATAAACCTCTCCACTAGTTGTAATACAAAGAGAGTGATTATATCCAGACTCTATTTTATTTATATTACTTAAACCTTCTATTTTTTTAGGGGAATTACTATTTATATTAGTGCCATTTCCTAATTGACCCAAATCATTTTTTCCATAACTCCAAACTGTTCCATCTTTTTTTAACGCCACTGTAAAATTATTTCCTTCTTTAATATCTGGAATAATTCCAGATTTTACTACTATATATATATATGTTGTGATTTTTGTTGTTGCTTCAGTTATTTTGATTTTTGTTTTTCCTAAAGAAACCGCATTAATTTTTCCTGTTGAATCAATTGTTGCAATTGAAGTATTTAAACTTTCAAATGTTATATTATCTAATGTTACAGTTCCAGTTGAAGTGATTTTTTGGTTATCTATTTCTAAATCACTTTTATTTATTGTGAACTGGTCACCTATTTCCATTTCTATTTCTTTTATCTTAGATTTAAGCTCCGGACCAACTTCAGTTACAGTTGCAGAGCCATTTCCACCGCTTCCACCTGCATCAAAATAAGATATTCCTGCTGAATTATATGAAAAAACTCCCCTAGCCGCACTAGTACTTTTATTTAATTCAATTTTATTTGCAAAAACATTAACTGAACCACCACCTGATGCTCCACCACCTGAATGCCTTGATTCAGCGCTATATCTCGTACTTATATTATCAGATCCTTTTGCTGTTATTTCTCCATTATTATATAAGGTATTTGAAAAAACAACTAATAATCCACCTGTTCCCCATAAACCTTTTGTTCCAGCATTTGCATAAGCATTTGCTTTTCCATAACTTCCCGCACCTGGTCCATTACCACTTCCACCTGATGCATACGCTGTATAATCTCCACCTCTTGTCGCTCCATATCCTCCTGCACCTCCTGTACTTGAACCAGGAGAACCTCGATAAGTACCAGTTTGTTGAGCATGATATGTTCCTCCTCCTCCTGCACCTCCGGAATATGATGTTCCTGTTCCTCCTGAACCTCCAGGACTCGGATTTGTTCCACCAGATCCACCTGAACCACCTCCGCCAGTTGCTCTTGCTGTCCCAGAATTTCCAATATTATATGATTTACTTACACCTATTCCTCCTGTTGCTCCAAGTGCTGGAACATATTCATATGTATCATTAGTATTTTTCCATAAAAATACATTTTCTCCTGCTTGTTCATAAGTTCCTCTAGCAGTCATTGTAATTATTCCATTATTAATTAAGTCTCCCATAACACAAACATACATGCCTTTTTTATAACAATAACTATTATTTGTTGTTGCAGTAACTGTCACACCAGAGTTAACAGTTAGATTTTTATGATATTTTACTACTAACATTTTGCGAGTTGTTGTAGTATCTCCTAATGATTGATTTGATGTATAAATAACATTATCATAAAAATTTATAAGTTCTATAGGGTAATCTATTGTTTGAGTAGTAGTACCGTCTTTTCCTGTAACTCTTAATGTGTAATTTCCATTAGGAAGATTATTATCTCTTATTCCTTGTACAATACTATCACACACAATAATTCCATCACTTGCATCTGAAGTAACAACATTATTCTTTTCTTTAATTACAATTTGAAACATATTCCTTAATAATCCTGAAAATGCAATTGTTAATGCGATAACCATTATCAAAATTATTAAGAATATTTTATTTTTTGAAATTATTTTTTCTGATACCCCTTTGCTCATACAAATAACCCCTTTTTAATTTATTAAATATATTATATAAATTTTATTACTTATTAATAATATATACAATCCTTTAAAATACTGATATGTATATGTTTACCGTTTTAAACTACGGAAACAACAATTATATTAGATTTAATAATTGTATTACTTTTTGACTATTATTGTATTACAAAAAAAGGTATTTTTTTGTCGAATCTTAAGGAACCAACGTATTAACTTTTTTATTTCAATTAAAATTTTTTGTTATACTTAATTTCAAATACCTCATTAATATAATAATTACTATAAAAAATACAATGTCCGCGCAGGAGAACAATTTTTAAAATTAAGCGAAGGCGACGTGGTGACCGCCGTAGGCTGTTAAATGCGTTAGCATTGTTACAGCATCGGTGGGAGAGCCTGAGTAGAAATTTAAAAATTATTCTTCGTTGCAGGACAAAAATAATAAAAAAGACAGAATTCACATGCCATATCCAAATTTTTTTGGAAACGATATATAAATATCTATCTTTTTTTATTCTAATATTTTTTAGTATTCAGGTTATTTTCTTCTTATGTCTTTTTCCATTTATTTTTTCCCTGTATTGTTCTCTATTTATTTTCTTACTGTGTGTTTTTTTCAACCAGATTATTTTTTCTCTATATTTCTTCTTTTTAAACCAAATATTAAAATCGTTGAAATAAATAAACCTGTTCCTATCATTAAAATCAGTATAATTTTCTCTTTTGTATTTCCAGTATTTGCTTGTTCCCCTAATGTTATACTAGGTTTTCCATCCAAATCACCTTCATCATTATCTGGTTTAACCTCATCAGGAATTATAATTTCATCTGGTTCTATTATTTGTTCTATGTCTTGATTATTTTCTATAACTCCAGCTTCTGTATCTCCCTCATTTGGAATAATAGGATTGTTTGTTTCATTATCATTTTCTAAAGGATCTTCTTCTATTCCTTCTTCGATATTTTCTTTAACATTAATTACGAAATCAACTTTTTTTCCTCCATAGCTAACTGTTATCGTTTGCTCACCTAATATATTTTTATCATAACCTGATATCATTGAAGGTGAAACTTCAAGTATATAATCTCCAGTAGCCTTTTTTATTTTAATTGTAAATCCAGTTAAATTTAGTTCTTCCCCATATTTAAAATTCAAACTATCAGGTCTTGAATATATTGATATGTCAGTTATTAGATTCACTAGATTAATATTGTATGTTGCTCGAAATCCGTTCCATGTGACAATCAATGGTTGTTGAATTCCTTCTTTTAATGGATTAAATCCTGAAACCATTCCAGCAGTCATATCAACTGGTTGACCATCTTGCATTGTATCGCTTATTACTCCACTTGCAGTATATATTGCCACCTTACCATTTTCTACATCTAATGATTCACCATATTCATAATTAGTTTTTGGCATTGATACAATTCTTAATTCCTTATCCCAATCAGTAACATTTACATTAAATGTTATTGTTTGTTCTAAATATGATACTGTTATAGTTTGATTTCCTATAGTATTTGGATTATATCCTTTTACCATTTCTGAAGTGATATTTTCTGGTTCTGTTGTCGCTCCACTTGTTTTAATACCCATAACAGTAGAACCTGATAGTTCAAGAGGTTCACCATATAAGTATTGAACCTTAATCGGTGGCTGTATTATGATTCCCTTAATCGGATCATTTACAACTATTGATATATTTTTTGTAATTCCATTATACGTTATTGTAAGCTCTTTTGCTCCCTCTACTGAAGTATCAAATCCTGTTATCATATCCTGAGTAATCACTACTTGTGTAACTGTTGCACCACTTGCCATAATCGGAATAATTCTTGAACTATCTAAATTCAAATCCTCATTTATAATATACGAAGTCTTAAAATCAGATATTTGTATGTCTTGTAAATAATCCTCAACCACTACAGCAAATATTGTGGTTTTTGTAATTCCATTTACTGTATAACTTACTGTTATTTGTTGTGTACCTAATGTAGTTTCACTATATCCTGTAACCATACTATTTAATATATCTACTATTTCAGTAGTTCCATCTGAATTAGTTATTGTTATTTTAGATCCTGCTAAATCAATCTGCTCTCCATATTTGTATAAGGTTTTAGTTGGATTTGATAACATTACTATACTTTCCAAATTATTTTCCACAATTATATTTAATTGTTTTATTATACCATTATATGTAATTGAAATAATTTGAGTTCCTATTAAAGTTTTGTCATAACCTGATATCATATCTATAGTTAATGGAACTGAGTCTAAATTTATTCCACTAGCCATTATAGGTATAATTTCACCACCTAGCAAATCCAATTCTTCATTATATTTATATACAGTTTTATTCGGCTGATTTAAAATTATATCTGATACATAATCATATACAACTATGTCATAATTTTGAGTAAATCCACCATAAGTTACTGTTAGAGTTTGTGTTCCTAATATATTTGAATTATATCCACTTACCATTCCAGAAGTTAAGTCTATTATAGTGTCTCCGCTTCCTCTTGTTACAGTCATTTTTCCTCCAGTTACATCTAGTACTTCTCCATAATTGTAACTGATTTTTGGTGAATTACTTATTGTAAATCCAATTATAAAATCTACTATATTAATATTATAAGTTGTATTTTGTGTTATTCCATTTTCTGTATAAGTAACAGTTAATGGGATATTATTTCCTTCTACTGAGCTATCAAAACCAGTTACCATTTCACTTGTTAATACTTCTACAGATGTTCCAACTGCTCTTGTAATTGTTATTTGTCCACCTGTTACATCTAATAAATCATTTACATTATAATCTGTTTTTGGCGAACTTGTTACTACTATACTTTTTACATCATTTATTATTGTAATATGGTAGTTTTGCGTTGTTCCACCATATTTAATTTTTAATATTTTATCTAATTTATTACTTCCATCATATGAACCTGGATTCATTACAACTAGGCTATCATCTGTTTCAGTTATCATTCCAGCTGTCATTGTTATATTATTAACAGCTCCTGAAGCCATTGTTTCCACAATTGTTCCACCTGTTAAATCTAAAGATTCTCCATGATTATATACAGATTTTGTTGGTGCAGTTATAGCAATATTTGCTACATAATCTTCTACAGTTACATCAAAAGTATCTGTAAAATCTGCACTTAAATCATCTATTGTATTTGTTGTTGTATGTTTTACTGTTAATGTCTGTGTTCCTAAAGTATTTGGATTATATCCACTCACCATTCCAAATGTCACTGTTACTTCTGTTCCAACTGCTCCTGAAGCATAGTTTTCTACTAAACTAGAACCTGTTAAATCTAAAGATTCTCCATATTGATATGTAACTTTTGTTGGATTTTTTACTGTTATTCCATTAACAAAATCTAAAACTGTTACATCATAGTTTTGAGTAAATCCTCCATAAGCTACAGTTAAGGTTTGAGTTCCTAATGTATTTGGATTATATCCACTTACCATTCCAGAAGTTAAGTCTATTATAGTATCTCCGCTTCCTCTTGTTACAGTTATTTTTCCTCCAGTTACATCTAGAACTTCTCCATAATTGTAACTGATTTTTGGTGAATTACTTATTGTAAATCCAATTATAAAATCTACTATATTAATATTATAAGTTGTATTTTGTGTTATT